>OLSD01000038.1_pt1 | contig 124419 bp, 119 predicted proteins | sample 1672211 | NCBI WGS metagenome assembly OLSD01 (sample SAMEA3136659, study PRJEB25190) | human gut metagenome | reverse complement strand
TTTTTCGTTAGTGCGTTAGTGGGAGTTGTTATAATAGGAGAAATCATTTATTGTGGTTTTAAGTTTGATACAGGGGAATTGTTTCATAGAAAACCACAACCAATAGATGTCTCAGTAAAGAATTATAATACTGACAGGCGTGAAGTTATTCTGAACTTTGAACGCACTCCTGAAAGAATTATAGCTTATCATCAAAATAATATTGAGATACTAGATAAATTTGGCGAAAGAGATAGAATTATTGCTTCGGTTGGACGTTTTATTATTCCCCATGATGTTAAGCAGCAAGAAATTGACAGACTTATAAACAAAATACCTTATTATGGTCAAAATGGTATTGATAAAGAAACAGCACGCTACCTGAATCCAGATTTCATTATGGGGTGGCCGTCTTCTTTTGGTAAAAGAGGAGTTTGGTCGCTGGGAGATACTGACTATTGGTTAAAGCGAAATGTTAATTGTTACATGTCCTTGCAGCAGAAAGACGGAAAGCTTTATGAAACGATGGATGGTGAATATCAGTACATATTGGACATAGGGAAAATTTTCAAAAAAGATGCCGAAGCAATGCAAATTGTTTCTGATATCAAAAGCGATGTTAATAAAATTCTTTCTGACAATCAGCATAGAAAACAACAAAAGGTGTTGATTTTAGATTTTTATGGTAATACCATAAGTTCCTATGGAGAAAATCGCTTAGCAGGCAATATTGTGCAGGCTTTAGGCGCTAGTTTGATAAAAACTAATAGTAAAATTGGCAAGGAAGATATTTTGCTTGCTGATCCTGATGTGATTTTCCTTATTTATAAAACAGATGCTGATTTAGCATTTAAAAACAAATTTATGCAAAACGAAGAATTCAGATCATTAAAAGCTATCAGAAAAGGAAGAGTATACATGATTCCTATATCATATATTTATAATAGCGGCTTGCGATTATTTGATACTATTCACTTGATTGCCGCAGGATTGTATAATTAGTTTTCAAATTGAATCGATTTACTATAATCGGTTTAATTTAAAAAATATTAAAGGAGTTGTATGTTATGAAGAAAAGGATGTTAGCCTTAGCGGTTATGTCAACAGTTTTTAGCGTAGGGTTTGTTATGAGTGCAAATGCTGCTGAAAATGCTGACCAAAAACTGAGTCAATATAGTGTTGACGAAGTTATTGTAGAAGGTAGTAGAGACCTGTTGCCTGGTGGTTTTGTAAAGAGCACTTCCAATGTAGGTATTATGGGCAAAAAATCTATTATGGAGACACCGTTTACGAAAGCAAATCTTTCCGAAAAAGCTATTACTGCTTTTGAAACACCTGGTGAAGGCTTGACTAGTGCTCTGTTGAACGTTCCATCTGTTCGCTCTGCTTCTTCCCCGATGTATAATGATTTTTGGATCAGAGGCAGCCGTATTACCGGTTACCAAATGTATATTAATGGTGTACCTGGCTTGTTGGCTCAAACCAATATTCCCACTAATTTTGTTGGCAGCATTGAAGTTACTTCCGGTCCTGTAATGGGCGTTACCGGTACTACTGTAAAAGAATCTGCTGGTGGTATGGTAAATTTAGTTTCTAAACGTGCAAGCGGAGAAGATATTACCAAGTATAAGCAGACTTTTTCCGGTAAAAGCGTTTTTGGTGAATATATTGATGTTGGCAGACGTTTTGGCGAAAACAAGTCTTGGGGTTTAAGAGTAAATGCTCAAAACTCTTCTGGCGAAACAGCAATACCGGGTGAAAAATTAAATACCAGAGACATCTTTATCAACTTGGATCATGTAGATGCAAAAAGCAATACCAATTTGTTAGCAGGCTACAGATTTGTAAATCATAAAAATGGTGTAAGATGGTTCCAATATGGTGGCGGTGTTACAAAATTACCAAGTGCTCCTGATTCCAAGAATAACTATAGCTTCAGAGGCCAGGAAATGGAATATGACACTTGGCTTGCAACATTGAATCACGAACAAAAACTGAATGATTCCTGGACTGCCTTTGCTAATATTGGCTATAGTAAATATGATCTTTATAAAAACTATAATGCTGAAAGTAGCTCTTATTTGGTAACTAATAACAATGGTGATTTTAAAGCTAAGAGCTGGAGTAAAACTTTCCCAGTTGAGAGTTATTTTGGTCAATTAGGTATTAAAGGCGAATTTGCCACTGGTGATGTTAAACACAATGTTTCGTTAGCTGTTGATAAAGCATGGTACAACAGTGGTGGTGCACCGAGTGTTTCGTTTAATCAATCAGTATTTGGTAATCTTTATGATAAAACTAATATTGTTGGGGAAGAATTACCTGCGTCGAATCTTGGAGGATATACTGCTAGAAATGAATATTGGGGTATTTCTTTAGCTGATAGCATGAAATACGGGAAAGCCGAATTGTTATTGGGTGTTCACAAACACAATGTCAAGGTTGATTCTTATAAATGGGATACCGGTGCACATACTGGTTCTACTCAGAAGAGTGATTCTACTAGTCCGACCTTTGCTTTAAGCTATAGCCCTGATGACAAGGTAACTGTATATGCAAACCATGCAGAAAGCTTTGATAAGGGTGCTCGTGTACCGGGCAGTGCTAATGGTAATATTTTAGAAAATCACGATGAGATGCTTTCTCCGACTAAGACAAAGCAGAATGAAATTGGTGTAAAATACCAAAATAAGGGTATTCTTACTACTTTGAGCCTGTTTGATCTTAAGCAAGCTGCCAATATGGATGTGCAAAAAGATGGCAAATGGTATAGAGTACAAGATGGTGAAAATGAGTTTAAGGGTATTGAATTAACCGTTAATGGTAAAATTGCTGATAAATGGAATGCAATGGGCGGTATTACTTACTTGAATGGTAAAGTAAATCGTTCTGCATCTGTTGCTTCCGGTACTAAAATCAATGGTACACCTAAATGGAATGGTGTAATGTCTTTAGAATACCAGGCAAATGATGATTTCAGCGTATTGGGCAGAGCCTTGTATTTTGGTGATTGCACTATCCAAAATGAAAGATTAGAAGTTCCTTCTTATCTGACTTTTGATTTGGGTGTAAAATACAAAACCAAGGTTTCCCATACTCCTGTAACCCTGTCTGCAATGTGCTATAATCTCACTGGTAAGGATTACTGGATTACTTCTGGTAATACTACTATCTTGTCTAATCCTCGCACCTTTATGTTAAGCGCAGAATTTGATTTATAATTGTTTTTAAATAGAGTTAGCAGTATCTTCGGGTACTGCTAACTCTATATCCATCTTTATTTAATATTTTATTATATTGGAGAATGCTTACAGATGTCAGTGCTTCTATTAATTATATTGTTAATATCAATCATTATATCAGCTATGTTTGGCAGCGCTCCTCTTGCACTTGAAGATGTAATGGAAGTCATAAAAACAGGATTGTTTTATAGAGATTTAGATATAGCTGAAAATATGTTAACTACTTTTGATATAGTGTGGTTATTAAGGTTGCCGAGAATTATTTTAGCTATATGTATAGGAGCAGGCCTGTCTGTTTGTGGTGTAGTTATTCAGGCGATTGTACAAAATCCTTTAGCTGATCCATACATTCTGGGAGTATCTTCTGGTGCGTCTTTAGGAGCAACAACGGCGATAATGCTAGGCTTGGGTGTATTGTTAGGCGAAAATGCTATAGGTACATCTGCTTTTATCGGAGCTTTTATAGCCAGTGTTTTAGTTTTGGTTTTGTCTAATATCGGCGGAAAGGCAAATTCGGTAAAGCTTGTACTGGCAGGTACAGCTTTGAATGCGGTTTTCAGCGCTTTTTCCAGTTTTATTATATTTTTTGCAAACGATGCGGAAGGTATGCAAACCATAGTATATTGGTTGATGGGTAGTATGTCCGGTGCTAAATGGAGTTCTTTAGTAGTGATATTTCCTGTGACAGTATTGTTAATCGGATATTTCTGCAGTCAATCACGTATATTAAACTTGATGTTATTAGGTGATGATGCTGCAATAACATTAGGGCATAAATTAAATGGCGTTAGAATATTGTTCCTGATGCTTATTTCAATTGTTATTGGATTAGATGTATATGCAGCCGGTATAGTTGGCTTTGTAGGATTGATTATTCCTCATATTTCAAGGATACTGGTTGGAGTAGATCATAAAAAATTAATACCCTTTAGTGCATTTTTAGGTGCTATATTTCTGTTATGGGCTGATGTTTTATGTAGAGTTATTATATCAAGAACGGAATTACCCATAGGAATATTAGTTTCATTGGTCGGAGCACCTACTTTTATTTATTTGATGTTGAAAAAATCCTATGGATTTGGGAGTGAGTAATAATGAAAATATTAGCTGAATCCATTAATTTATCCTATAGTAGTAAAAAAATTCTCAAGGATGTCGGGCTTAGGCTTGATAATAAAGAATTTTTGGGGATAATCGGACCGAATGGCAGTGGTAAAAGCTCATTTTTAAAGTGTATATATAGAGTTATTAATCCCAATTCCGGAATTATATATTTAGATGAAAAACCTTTGGATGAAATCAGTTATCGTGAAACTGCTTTGAAAATGGCAGTAGTCAGTCAGCATAATCCCTGTAGTTTTGATTTTTCCGTATTGGATATGGTACTTTTAGGCAGAACGCCTCATAAAAAGTTTTTAGAAAATAATAATGAAAAAGATATAAATATTGCTAAGAATGCTTTGGAAAATGTTGGCTTACTTAATTTAGCAAACAGAAAATTTTCTACTTTAAGCGGTGGTGAGCAGCAACGTGTGATTCTTGCTAGAGCGCTGACGCAAGATACTGAATGCCTGCTTTTAGATGAGCCGACAAACCATTTAGATATAAAATATCAGCTGCAAATTATGGATATAGTAAAAAAAACGGGAAAAACGGTTGTTGCCGTAGTACATGATTTGAATATTGCAGCTATGTATTGTGATAGAATTATCGCTATGAAGAAAGGAGAAGTAGTTGGTTGTGGTACGCCTAAAGAGTTACTTACTGAAAAATTTATATATGATTTATATGGAGTTAGAGCTGTTGTGAGTAATGACTTAGGGATTCTTAGTATTCGCTATATGCCTAATTACTTAGTAAGATGATAGAAAGAACGGAAGGAGTTTTTAATATGAAAAGAATATTTTATATACTGCTGATGGCAGTAATGACATTGTTCTTGATAGCTGGTTGTGGTAGTGAAAGCAAGGGTGCAAATGTCAAAGTACATACTATATGTGATAGCGTAGGAAGAAATGTTGAGATTCCTTATCCGGTTACTAAAGCTGCTGTTGCGAATGCGTATAATGTTGAGCTTATAAACGCTGTTGGTGCGCTTGATAATGTTGTTGGTGTTGATTTTAATATTTACAATGATCAGGCAGGTTTTAAAAATAAATTTAAAAAAGAGCAGATAATAGGTAAAAACCAAAGAGAGCTGAATTACGAAAAAATTATTGAGATTAACCCGCAAGTTTTAATATTAACAGGTAATGGTGCTGTTGAAGAAGCAGAAAAAAAGTTAAAGCCTTTTGGTATCAAGGTCATTGTATGTGATTCTTATTATACAGAAGACTTTGAGAAAAATTGTAAGCTTATTGGTTCTATTTTTGGCAAAGAAAAAGCAGCAGATGAATTAGCAACTTATTTTATGGATAAGCTTGCATATATTAATAAGCAGCTTGCTGATGTAGAAAAGAAAAAAGTATATTTTGAATATAGAAGGATAGGTAATACTACCATTCCAGGGAATTATTTTTATAAAATGGTTGAATATGCCGGTGGCGCGAATATTTTTAGCGATGCCAAAAATGTTAATGTTGATCCGGAGTCTATAATAGAAAGAAATCCAGAATATATTATTAAGGTATCGAATGTTAATGTTCAATCTACATATGAGCCTCCGACAGCAGATGAACATAAAGCAATTTTGGCTGAGATTAAAAATCGTCCTGGTTGGGATAGTATTGATGCTGTAAAGAACAATAAAATTTTGCTTTTATCTCATTATGTTCATGGAGGAGCATCCAAACTGGTTGGTACTATGTATGTTGCTAAGTATTTATATCCTGACAAATTGCCCGAGCTGCATCCTGAACAGGTCTTTAAGGATTGGTTAGAAAAATACCAACACCTATCTTATATTGAGGGGCATACCTACCCCAAATTTAATTTGAACGATTGAGGTGGCTGTTACTATGTTGGAGCAACAATATGAGCGAGAGTGCAGAAGAAAAACAGCTTATATTGCAGTAGGCTTGGTGATGATAGTCTTTTTCGCTTTTGCTTTCTCGGTTATTGGTATGGATGTACCTGTTTTTCAATCAGTAGTTGCTTTAAAGGCACTTTATACTGGGAATATTAATGACGGCACTTATGCTGCTGCAAATAAAATCATCGTTTTATTACGTATGCCTCGAATATTATTGGCTATCATTGCTGGCGTTGGTTTGTCTGTAGCTGGTTCAATAATGCAGTCTATAACAAGAAATTACCTTGTCAGCCCGTTTACTTTAGGTGTATCTTCAGCTGCTGCTTTTGGCGCATCAATGTGCATAGTTTTCGGAACAAGCTTATTCTTTCAAAGTGAAATAGGAATTATTTCCTGCGCTTTTTTAGCTTCTTGCTGTTGTGGCTGTATTGTTTATGGACTGGCAAATAAGATTGGAGTAAAACCTAGTACATTAGTTTTGGTTGGTATAGCGTTAAATTATTTGTTCAGTGCTATGACAGCAACAATTGAGTTTTTCGCCAAGGAGCATAAATTGGAGGCTGTGGTACAGTGGACTTTTGGTTCTTTTAATAAAGCAACTTGGGAAAATGTTTTGATATCATTTATTGTTGTTGCGATAGCAAGTTTTGTTATCTGGAAATACTCTTTGATGTTGAATGTTATGGCTAGCAATAATGATGAAATGGCTAGAAGCTTAGGTGTAAATACTGATAGAATTCGTACTTATGGTGGCTTGCTTGCTATACTGATTACATCTACAGTAATAAGCTTTACTGGTGTTATTGGGTTTGTTGGTCTTATTGCTCCACATATGGCACGTTTTATAATTGGAACTGACCACAGATTCTACATTCCTTTTTCTGGAATTTTGGGAGCGATATTATTACTTGTTTCAGATACTTTTGGTAAGCTGATTTTGTATCCGGTAAATATTCCTGTAGGTATAGTTGTTTCCTTCTTAGGTGTGCCTCTTTTTGTACATTTGGTTTTGCATAAAAGCGGAAATTATTGAGTAGGTGGCAAGTATGGAATTAGTGGTAAAAGATATATCCTTTGGATACAACAAAAATGTCAACGTTTTAGATAAGGTTAGCTTTAGTGTAAGAAGCGGAGAAGTATTAGGCATCTTGGGCCCTAATGGTACAGGTAAGACTACTTTGCTGAAATGCATTAATAATATTATTAGGTATAGAAGCGGTGATATATACTTTAATGATCAAAGCTTATCTGGCTTGAATCAAATTGAGATGGCAAAGATTATTGCTTATGTTCCGCAGTATATTAATAATATGTTTCCTGTAAGTGTTATTGATACTGTTTTGATGGGTAGATTACCTTACTCTAGATACGGATATTCTGAAGAGGATAGAAAAATAGCTTTTGATACGATTCGCATTATGAATTTGGAGAAGTTTGCTTTTCGCAATATCATGGAAATGAGTGGCGGCGAGAGACAAAGAGTGTTAATTGCTAGAGCAATGGTACAGCAACCTAAAATAATCACCTTAGATGAACCTACAAGCAGTTTGGATTTACATAATCAATTGTTTATTTTGAAGCTTGTATCTGAAATAGCTAAAACAAATAATATAAGTATAATTATGACAATCCATGATTTGAATTTGGCATCAATGTTTTGTGATAATTTATTGATGCTAAAGGATTCTCACGTTTTTGCTTATGGTAAAAGCCAAGAAGTAATTAATGAGAAAAATATTAGTGAAATGTATAATGTAAATACTAAAGTAAGCTTTGTTGATGGTTTTAAACATGTAAGGCTTTTAAAAGAATAAAGATTATTTTAGAAGTTGCTTTTTCTAATTTTATCAAACAAGCATATATATACATAAATACCTAATCAGCCGTCTGCAGAGGAAACTCCTATATCCGCAGGCGGCTTTTTGACGTGTGCACTTGTAGAGATGTGCCTGGTGTTATATAATAAAATATGTATACATGAAATATGCACTTGTTTGTTGACAGTGGCTCAATGGAGGGCTTATGGACTTTAAATTTTTTAGGAACAGAATAAAGGTATCTCTATACAGCATAGGCATCTTCGCCTTCTTCCTGTTTGTTTCCCTGGTGAGCCTGTATATTGTGCGCGAAAAAATATTGGATAATTCGCATATTATGGGACAGCAGCTGGCAGCCCGCTTTGCCACAAGGGAAACAGGACGCATAAAAGCTCAGGAAATGCTGCTGCGCAGTGCCGCGCAGAACCTTGCACATATGCTGGAAATGAAGCCAGATATGACGGATGCAGAGCTGGAGGAGGCGCTGACGCATTTTACCGATTATATGGAAAAAAATGCTGATGTGGGCCGCTTTGATATGTGCGCTGTAGTACACGGGCATCTTATAGGCAAGCGATTGGAGGGACAGCCGACAGATGTTGCTTCGCTGAAATGGTATCAGGCAGCGCTGAGCAATCAAAGCGGCGTAGCCTATACTAATTTATATCAATACGGCAAGAATAATGAGCGCCTGCTGACGATGGCCGTGCGCTTTAGCGATAACAATGTGCTGGCGATGAATCTTTATCCGGAGCGTCTGAATGGCCTTTTGAGTGACAATAAGCTGCCGAAGGACAGCTATTACTACCTTTGCGATCCGTCCGGTAATATTATGTTTACCATTAATGACCGCAATCTGTCGATAGAAGAAGAGCAGCCTTATGTAGATAAAATTTTTAAGGAAATCCGCAATTCCGGCAGTGATGTATCTTATATCACCGACTACGATGGCAATAAGCGCGGTGTTTACTACAAAGTTTCGGAAAAGGGCTGGATATCTATCGTAACAATTCCTTATGATTTCCTGATGGGTGATTATAAGGATTTGATGCAGTGGTTCAGCCTGACGCTGGCTATTTTCCTGCTGCTGGCTGCCGGTTTGGCACTGCGCGAGCATGTGCTGAACAGGGAGCTGCAGAGCATTAACGAGGTTATCCGCGTTATGAGCAAATCATTCCTGGCTGTGTTCAGAGTTAATTATATTACAGGACGCTATTATATGCTGAAAAGTACCCCGCCAGGACCTCAGGAGCCTGAGGGTGATTATGATGAGCTGCTGCAGGAGCTGATAAAGAATGTGGAGCCGGAGGCTACCGAAGAATTTGCGACCAGCTTTGCGCGTGAGCATATCAAGGACCTGGTGGAGCGTCATATCAATGACTTCGGCGGTGAGTTCCGCTATCGCTTCGGGAAGGAATACAGATGGCTGAATGTCCGCCTGATGCGCGATGATTTGCTGAATGAGGACGAAGCAGTTTTCTTCTTCCGAGAGGTAGAAGCTGAAAAACAGAAGGAGCTGGAGCATCTGCAGCTAACGGAGCAGGCGCTGCAGGTGGCACGTGAAAATGCCAAATCGCGCAATATGTTCTTTTCGGCACTGTCGCATGATATGCGTGCGCCGCTTAACGGCATTATCGGCATGGCGGAGCTGGCAGAGCTGCACAAGGATGACTGCGCGCAGGTGAAGGAATATATCCGCAAAATACGTGCCGCAGGCCAGCAGCTGCTGACCTTGATTAACGATATCCTGGAAATGGCACGCCTGGACAACGGCAAGGTGGAGCATGTGCAGGAAACCTTTATGATTGCCAAGGTAGCGCAGGATACAAGCGATATTTTTGCGGCGCAGGCCGAGCTGGAGCAGAAGTTCTTTGACTCTCAGCTGATGCTGCAAGAAGACGAAATGGTGAGCGGCGATTTGCAGGGCTTGCAGCAGATTCTGAATAATATTTTGTCGAATGCGCTTAAATATACTAAGGCACACGGCAAAATCAGCTTTCTGGCGCGTCGTGAGCCAGGCAATGAGCGCAACCGCGTGCATTATACCTTTGTTATTAAGGATACCGGCTGCGGTATGTCAGCCAAATTCCTGGAGAAGATTTATAAGCCGTTTGAACGCGACAGCCGTTTTGGTGTGCCGCGCGTTACCGGCACCGGCTTAGGCATGACGATTGTCAAAAGCCTGGTGGAGCGTATGGATGGCAGCATTCACATCAGCAGTCGTGTTGATGAAGGCACCTGCGTAATTATTTCGCTGCCGTTCAACATTGTAAAAAAGGTAGAAAGCAAGCCTCAGGATAGCATGCCGAAGCTGGAGGATTTTGCCGGCTGCAGAATTCTGGTAGCAGAGGACAACAGTATCAACATGGAGATAATCAGCGAGCTGCTGACGATGAATGGCCTGGAGGTTGTGCCTGCCTGCGACGGCAAGGAGGCTGTGGAGCTGTTTGAGGCTTCGGACGAGGGCAGCATCAGTATGGTGCTGATGGATATGCAGATGCCGGAAATGGACGGCTGCGAGGCAGCCAAGGCCATCAGAGCGCTGCAGCGTGATGACGCGCACACAGTGCCGATTCTGGCGTTGACCGGCAACAGCGACAGCAGTGATGTGGAACGGGCGAAGGCTGCAGGTATGAACGATTTTATGGTGAAGCCCGTACAGATGAAGCTGCTGGCGCAGATGATGAGTGCGTACCTGCAGCATTAAAAGCAGAAGGGGGTGCGATGCTGTGCGTTTACAGGAACTGCCACAGTATGTGGCGATTGATATCAAGGAAGCGCTGGAGGAGCGCTTTATGGAAAGTGAAGAGATGTATGTGCGCTTTTTGCGCAAGCTGCTGACAACAGATGATTACAGACTGCTGAAGGAGGCTGCTGCTGCAGAAAATTGGCAGGAGGTGCTGCGCTATGCGCACAACCTGAAGGGTGTGTGCGCAACGCTGGGGCTGACCGGCCTGCAGGCGCAGTTTGCCGATATTGTCAGCCTGCTGCGCAGTGAGGAATATACCGTGGCGCAGCTGCAGGAAAAGCTGGCAGCAGTGAAGATTGACTGGCAACGCACGCTGCAATATATTGAGCAGCTGGAGAATGCATGATGGAGATACTAAGCGTAGCTGTGGGCGGTGCTTTGGGCGCAGTGTGCCGTTATCTGCTGGGGAATTTTATCAGCAGGATGAGCGGCAGCGCCCTTCCTTGGGGAACCTTCGCCATAAATATCATAGGCTGCTTTTGCATGGGACTTTTGATGACGCTGATTGTGGAGCGTGGTCTGCTGCCTTCGGTTTGGCGCCTGTTCTTGTGCGTAGGTTTACTGGGCGGCTTCACTACCTTTTCCTCGTTTGGCTATGAAAGCCTGATGCTGCTGACGGAAGGCAATATAGCCGCGGCGGCAGCGTATAGCGGCGGCAGCCTGCTTTTGGGACTGCTGGCTGCGGGAGCAGGCGTGCTGGCGGGTAAAGGGGTATAGAAATTTTGATTACTCTGCACTATAATTAAAAAAAGACGTATTGCCGAAGGCTTCGTTGCATTTGAAGCCTTAAGCAATACGTCTTTTTATATTATTCCTATGCTCTCCTGATATTCAATACCGCAATCGCCGCAAATATCAGTTCCATGCCGATGATTTTCACCGGCGTCAGTGCTTCCGCAAAGAAGATGACACCGACAGCAGCCACAAAGGGCTCAATCGTTGCAAGGATGGAGGCCTGTCCTGCTTCAATCTGCTCCAGTCCCTTGGTGTAGAGCAGATAAGGAAGCACGGCGCAGAGCAGGCCCAGTCCTAAAACGCTGCCTATGGACTGCAGGTCAATGGCTGCAAGACGCTGATAATCAAAATCTGCCAATGGCCATGAAGCTGCGAGTGCGAGATAAAAGGTGTAGGCGGTGATGGTGAGTGATGAATATTTGCGCACGGCGTACTTGCCGAAGATGCTGTACAGCGCGTAGCCGAAGCCGCTGCCCAGACCGTAGAGCAGGCCGCTGAGCGTAAGCGTCACACTGCTGCCGAAGACGCCGGTGACACAGGCGCAGCCGCTGAAGGTGAGCAGCAGGGCGAGTGCCTTGGTGCGCGTGAAGGCTTCACCGAAGCACAGCAGTGACATGAGCATAACAAAGACAGGCGCGGTGTAAAGCAGTAGCGCTGCCACTGCCAAGCTTGTCTGCTGCATGGCGTTGAAGTAGCAGTAGTTGAAGAATACCAGGCTGCAGATGCCGGTGCCTACGAAAAGCCAGAGGTCACGCAGTCTGATGCGCAGGGCGGCACGTCCTGAGCGCAGCAGCGGCAGCGTGACGCAGATTGCCGCTGCCAGCGAACGCAGAGCAACAATTTGCATGGAGCTGAAGCCTTGTGCTGCCAGTGTTCTGACGAAGAGGCCGATTAAACCCCAGCAGACAGCAGCGGCGATGATATAAAGATAGGCCTTTGTTTTCATTGCTCAGCCTGCTTTTTGCCACGTCCCCAGAAGGTGTGGAATTTTTGCAGCAGCTCCTTGCCGGGCTTGGGCGGCCACAGCTCCTGTCTGTCGCTGTCACGCATGGCTGCCGCCAGATGCTCGTAGATTTCCGGATACTGAGCATCAAGCGCGGCGATATGCTCCTTGATGTCCTGACGCATGGTGTGACCGTCATAAGGACAAGGATTTTTTATAGGCTTCAGGTTCAGCTTTGCTACCAGCTCGCGTATTTCCTGCTCGCGGTAGTAGAGCAGCGGGCGCAATACCGTGATGCCGGAGCGCGACAGCGGTGTTACGGGCAAGAAGGTGCGCAGCTGGCCGCTGGTCACCAGATTCATGAAGAAGGTTTCTACGGCATCGTCATTGTGGTGCGCTAACGCTACCTTGTTGAAGCCAAGCTCCTGTGCGCGGCGGTTGGTGGCGGCGCGGCGGAAGTAGGCGCAGGTGAAGCAGGGGCTGCCGCCCTTTTTTTCATGCGCTGCCATTACGTCAACATCGTCGCTGTAGTGTGTAAGGCCGAACTGCGCGCAGAAGGCCTCCAGCTCCGCCTTGGGAAAGTTGGGTGCAAACATGCCGTTGACAGTGTAGCAGGCAAGGTCGAAGGGAATAGGCGAATATTTTTTGATTTCCGCCAGCATGGCTGTCAGAAGCATGCTGTCCTTGCCGCCGCTGAGGCCGACGAGGATGCGGTCGCCGGGCTGGAGCATGTCGAATTCTATAATAGCCCGCCACAGCTTGCTCAAATCCTTGGCGGGAACGAAGGTGCTTTTCTTAGTCATCTGTATAATCTCCTTTTGCATTACATAGCCTTATTTTAACACAATGCAGCTGCTTTTCCTAGCATCTCTCTAGGCAAAAGCGGTTGCTTTTCTTCTGCTAAGAGTCGCGTTTTGTGATATAATATTTAAGTCAAAAATATTTTTACCAAAGCAGAGGATGCAGGTGCATCCGTGAAATATTATGGAGGCTAACGACTGATGACCGATACAATGCAAGGACTCAATAAACAGCAGCTTGATGCAGTGCAGACTATCAACGGACCGATGCTGATTCTGGCAGGCGCAGGCAGCGGTAAGACCAAGGTGCTTACCTGCCGCATTGCCCACCTGCTGCAGCAGGGCGTGCGTCCCTATCGCATTTTAGCGATTACCTTTACTAATAAAGCCGCCGCGGAAATGCGCGAGCGTGTAGACCGTATGGCAGGCGCTGCTGCCAGAGATGTGTGGCTGTTTACCTTCCATGCCTTCTGTGCGCGTCTTTTGCGCTACGAGCTGGAAAATCTCGACGGCTATGCTAATAATTTTGCTATTTACGATACGAGCGACAGCAAAAACCTGATTAAGCAGGTGCTGAAGGAAATGAACCTTGATGAAAAGCGTTTCCCGCTGCCGGCGATTATCAGCAATATCAGCAATGCGAAAAATGCTTTGCTGCTGCCTGATGCCTACGCCCGTGAGGCCTCCGGCTATTATGAGCAGCAGGTGGCAAAAATTTATGATGCTTATCAGAAAAAGCTGCAGGCCAACAATGCCGTAGACTTTGATGATTTGCTGCTGCTGGCGCTGCGTCTGCTGCAGGAAAATCCTGCGGTAAGAGAAAAATACCAGCGCAAGTTTGATTATTTGATGGTTGACGAATATCAGGATACCAACCATGCGCAGTATCTGCTGACAAAGCTGTTGGCTGCAGGCCACAGAAACATCTGCGTCGTAGGCGATGCCGACCAGAGCATTTACGGCTGGCGCGGTGCTGATATCCAGAATATCCTCGATTTTGAAAAGGATTACCCCGATGCCAAGCTGGTAAAGCTGGAGCAGAACTATCGCAGCACGCAGGTTATTCTGGATGCCGCTAATGCCGTTATCGACAACAACAGCGGACGCAAGCCGAAAAATCTTTGGACTGCCAACGGCAACGGTTCGGAAATTGTTTACTATCAGGCGAACGATGAAAGAGATGAAGCACGCTATGTGATTGAAAATATGCAGAAGCTGCAGCTGAATGAAAGCGCCAAGCTGGGCGATATGGCAGTGCTGTACCGCACTAACGCGCAGTCGCGTGTATTCGAGGAAATGCTGATTAAAAGCGGTATCGCTTATACGATGGTCGGTGGTACGAAATTCTATGAACGCAAGGAAATCAAGGATGCGCTGGCTTATCTGCGTCTGATTTTCAACCCCAGTGACAGCTTGAGCCTGCTGCGTATTATCAACGTCCCGCGCCGCGGTATCGGTGATGCTACGCTGGCACGTCTGCAGGAGCATGCTAATGCTACTGGCCAGACGCTGTTTGAGGTAGTGACTAATGCAGCGGATGTTCCCGGTCTTGCGAGCCGTTTTGCCAACAAGCTGGACGAGCTTAGCGAGCTGCTCTTTGAGCTGATGGGCGAGGCTGCCGATGTGCCGGTAAAACAGCTTTTGGATGATGTGCTGTTGAAAACAGGTTATCTGGAGGAGCTGCAAAGCAGCAAGGACCCGCAGGACGAAAGCCGTGTGGAGAACCTGAAGGAAATGCTGAGCGTAACCGAGGACTTTGCTGTCAAATGCGAGCGCAACGGCGAAGAACCGACGCTGGAAAACTTCCTGGCCGACGTAGCGCTGGTTGCCGATATTGATGATGCGGAGCTGGGTGAGGATGCAGTTACACTGATGACGCTGCATTCTGCCAAGGGCCTGGAATTCCCCAATGTCTTTTTGGTAGGTATGGAGGAGGGTATCTTCCCGCATTCCCGTACTCTGATGGACGAAAACGAGATTGAAGAGGAGCGCCGCCTGTGCTACGTAGGCATTACGCGTGCGGAAAAGCATTTGTTCCTGAGCAACGCCAGAACCCGCACTGTTTATGGATGTTCGAAGAGCTATGATCAGTCTCGCTTTCTGCAGGAGGTACCGCGTAATCTGGTGCATGTGATTAAACGTCAGGCACCGCAGCGTCCGGCGATGACGCAGCAGGTGCATAAGACGAGTGCAAAAGAGGCTGCTAACTGGTTTGAGCAGCATAAGGCCAGCTTCTTCCCGAGGGAAAGCAGTGCGGCGGCAGGCTGCAGCTTCCGTGTCGGCGATAAGGTTATGCATAAAAAATGGGGTGCAGGCACGATTGTTACCGCTAAGGCTGCGGATGACGGCCAGGAGGTTATGGTTGCTTTTGCCGGCGGTGGTATCCGTAGCCTGCTGACGAAGTATGCTAAGCTGGAAAAGCTGTAAGCCGTTTTGCAGATAAAAGTGTTGGAGGATAAAGCAATGGCAGAAATGGATTTATTTGCTGATGAGCGTGCGGCGGATTTGGCTGAGGCTGACAAGCTGCGCCAGGAAATCCGTCATAACGAATATTTATATTATGTATTAGACGCACCAGAGCTGACTGACGCTGAATATGACAGTCTGATGGCACGACTGCGTGAGCTGGAGGCGCGCTATCCTGACAGTATTCCGGCTGATTCTCCTACGCAGCGCGTCGGCGGTCGTGCTTCCTCGCAATTTACCGAGGTGCGTCACCTGGAGCCGCTGCTGAGCCTGGGCAATGTATTTTCCGCCGAGGAGCTGCGTGCCTTTGATGAACGTGTTCGCAGCGGTCTGCCTGCAGGCAGCAAGGTGGAATATGTTATGGAGCCGAAGATTGACGGCCTGGCCTGCAGCCTGATTTACGAAAACGGTAAGCTGGTTCGCGCTGCTACCCGCGGTGATGGAGTGGTAGGCGAAAATGTTACGGCTAACGTGCGCACAATCCGTAGCATTCCGCTGACGCTGAAGGTGCCGGAGGGCGAAGCAGTGCCGGAGCTTCTTGACGTGCGCGGTGAGGTTTATATGCCAAGGCAGGCGTTTATGCGTTTGAACGAGCAGCGCGCTGAGCGCGGCGAGAGCGAGTTTGCCAATCCGCGTAATGCGGCGGCAGGCAGCCTGCGTCAGCTGGACCCGCAGGTAACGGCAAGCCGCAGCCTGAGCTTTTTTGCCTATTATCTGGTAGGCGAGGGAGCGCAGCCCAAGCACAGCGAATCGCTGGCTTTGCTGGCACGCTACGGCTTTAAGGTGAGCGAAAATTATAAGGTTGTCGAAAATATCGACGAGGCGATTAAATATATCGGCGATTTCAACGAGCTGCGTCAAGGTCTGTCCTACGATACCGACGGCGCTGTTATCAAGGTCAACGATGTTTACCAGCAGCGTATTCTGGGTGCTACGGGCAAGGATCCGCGCTGGGCGACGGCCTATAAATATCCGCCGGAGCAGGCGGAAACTACGCTGGAGGATATTGACTGGCGTGTAGGACGCACGGGCGTACTGACACCGACGGCAGTGCTGACTCCGGTAAAATTGAGCGGCAGTGTTATTAGCCGTGCTACCTTGCATAACGAGGACTTTATCCGTGCCAAGGATATCCGCATCGGTGACAGGGTTATCATCAACAAGGCCGGTGAAATTATTCCCGAGGTACTGCGTGTAGTTGCTGAAAAGCGTACCGGTGACGAAAAAGAGGTAGAAATTCCCAGCGTCTGCCCGGAATGCGGCTGGCGTGTAGAGCGTCAGGGCGAGGAGGCAGCTATCCGCTGCACCAATCCGCACTGCCCGGCGCTCGGACGCGAGGGCCTCATTCACTTTGTCAGCCGTGATGCGATGAATATCGACGGCTGCGGTCCTTCCGTTATCAATGCACTGCTTGATGCAGGTCTGGTGCGCGATGCTGCTGATTTGTACAGCCTGCGCAAGGAGGATTTGCTGAAGCTGGAGCGTATGGGCGAAAAGTCGGCGGATAATCTGCTGGCGGCGTTGGACGAAAGCAAGAAGAACGAGCTGGACAAGCTGCTCTTTGCTTTGGGTATCCGTCATGTTGGTGCTAAGGTAGCGCGTATTCTGGCAACGGAATTCGGCAGCATGGAAAAGCTGCAGCAGGCACAGCCGGAGGAGCTGGCGCAGATTCGTGATATCGGTGATAAAATTGCGGAAAGCGCCGTTACCTGGCTGAACGTACCGGCGAACATCGACCTGGTGGAGCGCCTGGCGGCAGCAGGGCTGACGATGACATTTACACCGCCTGCCAGTCAGGAGGATAACCCTTTCTTCGGCAAAACGCTTGTCTTTACGGGCACAATGCCTACACTGGGACGCGCTGAGGCCAAGACGATGGCGCAGGATGTGGGCGCTAAGGTCAGCGGCAGCGTCAGCAAAAAGACGGATTACGTCATTGCGGGCGCGGAGGCCGGCAGTAAGCTGGAAAAGGCACAGCAATTAGGCGTAACGGTTATTGATGAGGCTGAATTCTTACGTCTGCTTAAAGGTGAATAAGGCATAAAAATAGCGTGGCTGCGAGTAGCGGCCACGCTTAATTTTTTAGTGATGATATTTGTTTTTGTGTTCCTTGGCTAAAGCATCCCAAACAGGCAGCTGCAGGCCGGCGATTTCGGAGGTGAACGGAGTACCGTCGTTTTTTTCGAAATGCTTCCAGGCACGCAGTACATATTTAAAGCCGATATATTGCAGCGGTAAGTTGCAGTATACCATGAGGATGTTGGCGAAGTCGCTTAATTCCCACAGTGCGCCTAAATCCATACCGGCGATGTTGGTGATAATGCCGAAGGAAATAACGATGAGGCACAGTACGCGAATGGAATTGATGAAGGATGCCTTACTGGAAATGCGGTTAGCGCACATTTCGGTGAAGGACATGAAGCCCAACAGGCAGGTGAAGGCAAACAGGCCGAAGCAAACGCTTACAAGCAGCGTAACAACGCTGTAAAGCATGTCACTGGCACCGGTCAGAGCGCCGCAGGAGGCGAGAAATTTATCCAGCTTGCCCAGCTCGAACCAGGCATTGGCATCAGCTGTGAGCCACATGCTGCCCATGATAACGACAAAGCCTGTCAGGGTGCAGATAACGATGGTATCAAGGAATACGCCCAAAGCCTGCACGCAGCCCTGCTCGCAGGGGTGAGCAACCTCTGCTGCCGCCGCCGGCATGGTGATGGTACCCTGGCCTGCTTCGTTGGACATCAGGCCGCGCTTAATACCCTGGCTGAGCGCCAGACCGAAGGCACCGCCGAAAACAGCATCAGGCGCAAAGGCCTGCGTGAAAACGGAGCTGAAGAACAGCGGAATGCGCTCAAGGTTGCCGACGGTCAAAGCTATGACGGTGAGCACATAAATAACTGCCATCACGGGAACGATGCGGTCGGTAACCTTCGTAACCTTTTTAATACCGCCGAAGCTGATAACAGCAGTGATAACAATAAGCACCGCGAAGGAAATCCAGTAGAGCGAGGAATTGGTGGGGATATTCACACCACTGATTTTGCTGGCGATGGCACCCACGGCGGAAATAGTGTTGAAGCCTTGTGCTGGGAAGCACAGCAGCGCATAAACGATATACAGCATGCTGAGCGCAACACCGGCAGCGGCGGAATCATTCAACAATTTGCGTGCGTAAAAGGGCAGGCCGCCGACATATTCGTTATCACGCTTTTCCTTGAAAATCTGCGAAAGCGTGGATTCTGCGAAGGATGTTGCCATGCCGAAGAAGGCGGAAACCCACATCCAGAACAATGCGCCCGGGCCGCCGATGGAAATTGCGCCGGTTACACCCAAAATATTGCCGGGGCCGACACGCATAGCGGTGGAAAGCAAAAAGGCTGTGAGTGAGGAAATACCGTTGCGCGTATGATTGCGCTGCATCAGCACCTTTACAGCGAAGATAAAGTTGTGCACCTGTACAAAGTGCAGACGGAAGGTGAAGTAAATACCTGTGCCGACCAATAAAATAATTGCCAGACTGAAGTTTCCCAGAATGGGGATAGAACCGTACCAGTCGAGATTACAGGGGAAATCCCAGAACCAGTTGGAAACAATCTGGATTTTGGCGCAGATTGCGTTAACTGCATCAAATAAAGCTTGCATAAGACCTCTCTCCTATAGCTGTAAATTTATTTTGCCCTTGCGTTAAGACGCAGCAAAGGCAGCTTCATTATTTATATCTTAACCTTTTTTATATTGCTTGGCAATGGGTGTGGGGAAGTATACAATATATAGCGAAACCTATTTTCTCTGCAAGAAAAACTTTTTGTGTTGATTTCTCATACATAATTTACAGACAAACAGAGTGATTTGTACTATAATATAAAGTTAGATAAGTAACATCTGCTGTCTTTCGCACAGATGTCTATATGTAATTTAGAAATGAGGGAATATGATGAAAGAGTATAATTCCGTATCAGAACCGTTTTTAGCGGATGTGCGCGCCGTAGTAGGTGACGCCAATGTATTTACCGAGCCTGAAAAGCTGGAGCAATATAAAACCGACGAGGAATATGATCCGCGCCGTTTCCGTGTGCCTGAGGCTGTTGTGCGTCCTGCCAATGCCGAAGAAATTGCCGCAGTTGTGAAGCTGTGCAATAAGTACAATGTGCCGCTGACTGTCCGCAGCGGCGGTACCAGCCTTGCCGATGGCGCGATTGCTGTCTGCGGCGGCATTGTACTGCTCATGGAGCGCTTGAATAAAATTATCGAGATGAATACCGAAGCGATGTATGTTGTCGCCGAAGCCGGCGTGCGTACAGTTGATATTCAGAAGATGGCCAACGAAGCAGGCTATCTTTACGCAGGTGACCCCTGCAGCGCCGAAAGCTGCCTGATCGGCGGCAATCTGGCAACCAACGCCGGCGGCAACAAGGCAGTCCGCTATGGCGTTACCCGTAATCAGGTTTATAGCCTGGAGATGGTTACCCCGACCGGCGAAATCGTGGAGGTTGGCAGCCGTCTGAAAAAATGCAGCACAGGCTATTGCATGGAGCAGCTGGTAATGGGCAGCGAAGGCACTTTGGGTATTATCACCAAGGTAACCTTGAAGCTGCAGCCGATGCCTCCTTATCGCTTTGACCTGCTGGCAGTATTTGACGACCCGTTCAAGGCTCTTGATGTAGTGCCGAAGATTATGCAGGCCGGTCTGAACCCGACGAGCATGGAATATATGGATAATTCCTATGTGCGTGCCTGCGCCGATTATATTGAATTTAAGGGCGCACCGCATTATGAGGACGGCATTTACGTTATCATTACGGTAGAAACCTTCAGTGAGGATGAGCTGGACATGAAGATGGAGCAGCTTGACGAGCTGTGTGAAGCAGCAGGTGCCGTTGAAGTTCTGGAAGCGGATGACCGTATCTGGGCAATGCGCCGCAACTGCCAGGAATCTATCAGCCTTGTAAGCAAGGTTTCCCTGACCGACGATGTTGTTGTGCCTGTAGACCGCATTGCGCCGACCATTAAAGAAATTATGCATATCGGCAGCAAGTATCCCTTCCCGATTCCGGTAAAAATCAATGCGCATATCGGTGACGGCAATCTGCATATCGTTCTCTGCAAATGCGATTTGGATGATGCAACCTGGGAAAAAATCGTGCATGACTTCCATGAAGAGGTTTATGCCTATGCTTACGCTCAGGGCGGCCGCTTAGCCGGTGAGCACGGCATCGGTGCCAAGAAGCTGGCTTATATGGAAGAGTTTACGCCTGCCGGTGAGCTGGAGCTGATGCGCAGAATTAAGCTGGCTTGGGATCCGAATTTGATTTTAAATCCGGGTAAGGTGTTTAACGCATAAGTAAGAGCGCATATAAAGCACCATCTGCGTCGGGATGGTATCTGGGAGTACGTGGAAGTACGCCGGCGGTGCCTGTTCTTCGCCTCTGATACCTTCTCGTCAGCCTTTAGAAAAGGTAGTGTATTATGAGTAATTATAATTCTGTAACTCCTGAATTTATTGATGAATTAAAAACGCTGTTGGGCGAAAAATATGTCAAAACCGATGCTGATACGCTCGACCGCTATAAGACGGACGAGGAGGCAGACGAGCGCTGCTTCCATCTGCCGGATGTAGTGGTAATTCCGGCAAACGCCGAAGAAATTTCCGGCGTAGTGAAGCTGTGCAACAAGTATCTCGTTCCGCTGACCGTGCGCGGCGGCGGTACCGGTATTGTTGACGGTGCTATTGCCGACAAGGGCGGCGTAGTGCTACTGATGGAACGCCTCAACAAAATTATCGAGCTGAATAAGGAAGGCTTGTACATGGTAGCACAGGCCGGTGTGCGCACGCTGGATATTCAGGCAGCGGCGAAGGCGGAGAATCTGCTATATGCAGGTGACCCGTCGAGCAGCGACAGCTGCCAAATCGGCGGCAACCTGGCGACGAATGCCGGCGGCATCAAGGCTGTGCGCTACGGTGTAACGCGCAACCAGGTTTACGCTGTGCAGATTGTTACGCCCTACGGCGACATTGTTGACCTGGGCTCGCCGCTGAAAAAGTGCAGTACAGGCTACTGCATGGAGCAGCTTGTTATCGGCAGCGAGGGCACGCTGGGTATTATTACGCAGGTAACACTGAAGCTGCAGCCCTTGCCTCCGTATAAAATTGATATGCTGGCAATCTTCCATGACCCGATGGCGGCAATCGGCGTTGTACCGCAGCTTGTGAAAGCAGGTATTGACCCGACAAGCATCGAATATATGGATAACCCTAATGTGCGGACAACCTCGGAGTATCTTGAGTTCCCCGGTGCACCGCATGTTGAAGATGGTATTTACGTTATCATTACGATAGAAACCTTCAACGAAGATGAGCTGGACATGAAAATGGAGCAGGCCAGCGATATCTGCGAGGCCGCAGGCGCTGTGGATGTTCTGGAGGCTGATGAGCGTATCTGGTCGATGCGCCGCAACTGTCTGGAATCTGTCAGCCTCATCAGCAAGGTGTGCACGACGGATGACGTTGTTGTGCCTGTTGATGAAATGAGCGATATGATTCAGTACATCATTAAAACTGTGGCAAAATATCCCTTCCCGTTGCGTATCAACGCGCATATCGGTGACGGCAACCTGCATATCGTGCTGTGTAAGCTGGATTTGTCCGATGAGGAGTGGAAATCCGAATTAAGCCGCTTTACGGAAGAGGTTTATACATATGCTTATGCGCATGGAGGACGTCTTTCCGGTGAGCATGGCATTGGCAGTAAGAAGGCACACTTCCTGGAGCGCTTTACTCCTGGAGGTGAGCTGGAGCTGATGAGAAAAATAAAAAAAGCCTGGGATCCCAATAATATCCTGAATCCAGGCAAGGTTTTTAATTTATAAGACTATCTCAATGGTCTGCTGTAAAACTAAAATATGTAGCATTGTAGCTAAGTAGCAAAGGAGAGATTTTAGTATGACAAATTACAATCCCGTAACCGAAGAAGTCCTGGAGGAGCTGCGTAAAGCAGTCGGTGCAGAGCATGTAAAAAATGATGCCGAAACTCTGGAGCGTTACAAAACCGACGAAGAGCCGGATGCTCATTACCACCATCTGCCGGAGGTAGTTGTAGCACCGGGCAGCACCGAAGAGGTGGCTGCTATTATGAAAATCGCCAATAAATATCTTGTACCTGTAACTCCGCGCAGTGCCGGTACCAGTGTATCCTGCGGTGCGATTCCTGTTTTCGGCGGCATTGTGCTGCTGATGGAACGCATGAACAAGATTATTAAGCTTGATGCCGATGCTATGTATATGGAGGTTGAGGCTGGTGCGCTGACCTCCGATATTCAGGCTAAGGCTAATGAAGCAGGCCTGCTGTATGCCGGTGACCCCTGCAGCGCTGACAGCTGCATGATCGGCGGCAACATTGCAACTAATGCCGGCGGCAACAAGGCTGTACGCTACGGCACTACCCGTCATCAGGTTTATTCTATCGAGGTTGTTACTCCGACCGGTGAAATCGCTGAGCTGGGCAACCGCCTGAAAAAATGCAGCACCGGCTACTGCCTCGACCAATTGATAATGGGCAGTGAGGGTACTTTGGGTATCATCACCAAAGCAACTCTGAAGCTGCTGCCGCTGGCTCCGTATCGTCTGGATATCCTTGCAGTTTTCACCGAGGTACAAAAGGCTGTCGACCTGGTGCCTGCGTTGGTTAAGGCCGGCCTGAATCCGACAAGCGTGGAATTTATGGACAACGGCTTTGTACGTGCTGCCAGCGATTATGCAGAACAGCGTCTGCCGCATTACGAGGATGGCAGCTACGTTATCGTTACCGTGGAAACCTTTAACGAGGATGAGCTGGATATGAAGATGGAGCAGCTTGACGAAATCTGTACTGCCTGCGGTGCAACCGACGTTGTTGAAGCAGATGAGCGTGTATGGAAGGTACGCCGCAGCTGTCTGGAAGGCTCCAAGGCTTTGAGCAAGGTATCTACCTCTGATGACCTTGTTGTACCTATCGACAAAATCGCTGTCTGCCTGAACCACCTGATGGAGGTTTCCAAGCAATTTGATTTCGAATGCATGTGCCTGGCGCACGCTGGCGACGGCAACCTGCATTTCAACTGCCTGAAGATGGATATGAGCGATGAGGAGTGGGAAAAACAGCTCGCAGAGTTCCACAAAATCTGCTACGCATATGTTTACAGCCTGGGCGGCCGTCTTTCCGGCGAGCATGGCATCGGTGCGAAAAAGATTGACGCACTGGCAGCTTATTGCGACCCGGTAGAAATGTCTATCATGAAGACTATTAAACGCGCTATGGACCCGAACAATATCCTGAATCCTGGCAAGCTTATCCGTGCCTGAATTGCTGTGAAGCGTTAAATAAATTTAATATATTGCCTGACGTGCTCTTTTTTTTAAGAGCACGTCACTTTTTTTATTTACAGTATTCTCGTTCTCATTATAAATATTCCCAATTTGATAGAAACAGCGTTAAATAATTTGAGAATAATTAAAAAGCTATTGCTTGAAAAACAGGTGTATGATATAATGCTGTTTATATAAATTCGATTAGGTATAAAAAATATATATATTATGGAAAGGGGAAGATGATGATGAATATGACAGAGGAATACAATCGCCTGATAGGCAAGCGTGTAAAAATGCAGCGCATTTCCGCTAAGGTATCTCAGACAGAATTGGCGAAGGAGTTGGGGGTAACTCAGACGCATTTAAGCAATATCGAAAACGGACGCGCGGGTTTGACAATACCCAATCTGATTAAGATGCATCAGATTTTGGAATGTCCTATCAGCGCTTTTTTTGTTGATATCGAAGGGGAAAAGGAAGCTGATAACAGCAGTGATATAACTCTGGAAAATGTTATGGAGCTGGCAAGACTCCTGAAAAAGGCACGTGCCTGAAACAAAAAGCAAAGTCATTTTATGGCTTTGCTTTTTGTTTTTGCTGTGGCAGTATTTTTAGGAAAGCTGTTTTTTACTCAGGCAGGAATTTCGTGATTCATGGCGAACTATCCATATATTACATATTTTTTAAAGGAGCAATTAGATGAGTACATTCACCAAGGTCCTGTTGGCCACAGATCTGTCCCCGCAGGCTGATAAATTGACCGAGTGTCTGTTTTGCTTATGCCCCGATACGGAAACGGAAGTGGTTTTGGCTCACGTCTTTGATGATGACGATGATGCCGACCCTGACGGTAGCAGCTTTAAAAAAGTGCGCAGCCGATTGGATGGGTATAAAAATGATATAGAGCAGGCAGGCTATGAAGAAATTTCCATTGTAACCCCGGCAGGCGAGCCCTGCGAAACCTTAAGCAGGCTGGCGGAAGAAAACGACGCTGACCTGATGCTGGTTGCATCCCACCGCAAGGGCTTTTTGAAGCGTGCGCTGATGGGCAGCACTACCTATGAGCTGGCACGGGCTACAATGATTCCCCTGCTGATTAATAAGGATGAGGAAGATGAGGTTACAGAAAATCTGCTGGATACTGTGCTGATACCGACCGATTTTTCCCGTAAATCCTTAGAAGCGCTGAACGTTATCCGTAGCCTGCGTGAATATGTAGGCAAGTTATTGTTTGTGCATGTTGTTGAGCATAGCAGAAACAAACATGATTACAAGGAAAAATACGGCAGTGCCAAGATGTTTTTGCAAGAGCTGGTAGACGAAATGAAAATTTTCGGTATTGAAGCCGATTACCGCATTGCACATGGCGTAGCCTCCAGAAAAATTGCCGCTATCTGTGAGCGCGACAATGTCAGTCTGATTATGATGACTAAAACCGGTGCCGATATGACTAACGGTGATGACTTGGGCAGCACCTCGGAAAACGTGGTTCTGAATTCTGATTGTGCGGTAATGCTGCTGCCGGCTGAAGACAGTGATGAGGAGGATACCTTCTCCTAAACTGCCGCAGAAGAATTTTTTTGATGATTTTATAAAAATTTTTACAAAAAACGCTTGACTTTCATTAAAAATGCCAGTATAATACTACTTGCAGTTATGTTGACTGCGGGTACGTATTGTGCTGGCAAATTGAAAATAGTTTAAAGTTTTCAACCTTGGAGAGATGACCGAGTGGTTGAAGGTGCACGCCTGGAAAGCGTGTGTACGGGAAACCGTACCGAGGGTTCGAATCCCTCTCTCTCCGCCACTTAAAAATCTGCCGCACTGAGCGGCTTTTTTAATAAAATCATATAGCTTGTTTCTCTGTAGGATCGTAGAGCCGGGTCCTGCGCAATGGGAGCCTGTGAACCAGGTCAGGTCCGGAAGGAAGCAGCCTTAAGCGGATACTTTCATGTGCCGTGGGGAAGCCCGTCTTTGCGGTCCTACAGGGAAATAAACGAAGAAAATCCGTCGCATGTGCGACGGATTTTTTTGTGCTGCGCTTATTTACTGAGCAGCTCGATTTTTTTCATATAGGGAGCAACGATAGTAGCGATGGCCTGAGGATTTGCTGCCTGCCAGGCGGCAAAGTCCAGACCGCTTTGGGCGATATGCTTGCCGATTTCCAAAAGTACGAAGGGGATATCTTCGGCGAGCAGTGTGCCTGCTTCTTCCCCTAGGCGTTCGCTGCCATGCAGTGAGCAGCCGTTGATGTACATAGTGAAGGCTGGGTGTGCTGTACCCTTGATGACCTTAACTGTACCGCGGAAGCCGAGTTCGCCTATTTGGTGGGTGCCGCAGCTGGAAGGACAGCCGGAAATATAAATTTGCGGCAGCGCATCACTAGCAGCATACTGCGTAGCCATTTCTTCGAAGCAGCTTGTCAATAGGCTTCGGGAATCGCCCATGCCCATCTGGCAGACAGTGGAGCCTATGCAGGCCACACTGCTGGTGAAGGCGTTGTAGGCAGTGTCAGGCGTGAGCGACATTACCTTTGCTGCTTCGGGAGCAGTGAGGTTGATAATATAGACGCTTTGGTCGGGTGCAAGACGCAGCTCGGCGGCTTTAATGTTCTGCATATAATCCGCCAGAGCGAGAAAGCTTTCGATTTTAGGCAGTCCTGCCTGCGGATGATAATTTACGGCGTAAAGACCTGGCTGCTTCTGGGAGGTAATACGGAAGCCGGTGATGAGCTTGAAGTCGCGCTTGGTGATTTTTGTTGATTCCGGCTGCAAATCAAGACCGCCCTCCTGCAGTGCCTGCAGGAGGCGTTCGCTGTAGGCTGCCTTGTAAGCGGCTTCGCCGCCTAAAAGCTCAGGCAGATAACGGGTGCGTGATTTGGATCTTTGCGTATAGGTGCCGCATTCGCGGAAGGTGGCGAGCATTGCTTTGATATGATACAAGATTTTTTCGGGAGCAACAGCCTCGGCCATTTTTATACCGATGCAGGGAGCAGGTCCCAGACCGCCGGCGCTGTAGACATCGAAGCGACCGTCGGGACGGGCGGCGAAGCCTAAATCGCGCATGGTAGCGTGCGTAAGATTTTGCGGGGAATTGGAAAAGCCGGTCTTTAATTTGCGTGGCAGTTTGCCGTCGGGAATGGCAGCGACAAGATATTGCGCTGCTGCTTCGGCGTAAGGCAGCACGTCAAAATATTCCTCGCGCTCTACACCGCTTAAGGGTGAGCAGAGCACATTACCGGGATAGTCACCGCCGCAGCCGAAGGGGATGATATCCGCGTCCAGGCATTGCTCCAAAATTTCAGCGGCAGCCTCGGCGCTGAGGTCATGCAGCTGGATAGTCTGGCCGGTAGTGAAGTGAATGCGGCTGATGTTATACTTGCGGATCATCTTGGCGATGAAGGCCAATTTATCTGCAGTTATGCGACCGGCACTGCAGCGCAGGCGCAGCATATTGCTTTTGCCGTCGCGCTGGGCGAAGCTGCCGAAGTAGCCGGAAAACTCCTTATAGGCAATTTTGCCGATTTTTTCATTATGGTAGTCAGCAGTCTGCCTGGCAAAGTCAGGTAACTGCTTGCGTAAAAAGTCCTTGTCAATTTCGGGTATGGTCATTGCTGTAGCCTCCTTTTGATTAGCTGATGATATTATATAATACTTCAGTGCATTAGTAAAATATTTGTTTTGATGGTAAGCTGGAGCATCTAAACTGTAATTTACTTTTTAGGCTATTTTGAGTATAATAATTATGTATGTAATAAATTCCGGGGAGGTGGCAGCGATGGCTTATGTAGCTTTATATCGCCAATGGCGACCGCAGGACTTTAACGCTCTTGTGGGACAAAAGGCTGTAAAAACAACCTTGAAAAATGCTTTGGCAAGCGGCAAAATAGCCCACGCTTATTTGTTTTCCGGTCCTCGTGGCACCGGTAAAACCAGTATGGCGCGTATTCTGGCCAAGGCTTTGAACTGCGAGCAGGGGCCTACTGCCGAGCCCTGTGGTCAGTGCAGCAATTGTCAGCGTATTGTGCAGGGAACCTCTCTGGATGTAATTGAAATTGACGCTGCATCCAATACCAGCGTAGATAATATCCGTGACCTGCGCGAGCAGGTAGCCTTCACGCCGGCGGAAAGCCGCTACAAGGTTTATATTATCGACGAGGTGCATATGCTGTCTACGGGCGCTTTTAATGCCTTGCTGAAGACATTGGAGGAGCCGCCGGCACACGCTGTATTTATTCTGGCGACGACGGACCCGCAGAAGGTGCCTGCGACAATTCAGTCGCGCTGTCAGCGCTTTGAATTCCGCAGGGTAACGGTAGACGAAATTGCGGAGCATCTGGCCATGGTAGCCGCTGGCAGTGGCATTGAGGCAGATGCGGACGCGCTGCGTTTAATAGCAATTCAGGCTGAGGGCGGTATGCGTGATGCGCTGAGCCTGCTGGATCAGTGCGGTGTTATGGCCAAGCGTGTTACTGTGGCAACCGTGCGCGAGGTGCTGGGTATCGTAGGACGCGAAGCGCTGCACGAGCTGACAGGAGCAATAGGCCGCAGACAGCTGCCGCAGGCGCTGGCTACGTTGAATCTGCTGCTGGAGCAGGGTAAGGATGTCAAGCAGGCGCTTACGGAGCTTATTGAGTATTTGCGGGCGCTGGTGCTTTATCTGGCTGTACCTGACTATGAAGAAATTTATCTGACGGATACCAAAGAAGCGCTGGCAGAGCTGGCACCGTTATTCGGACGTGACCGTCTGTTGGCGGCGGAGGAAAGGCTGCATAGTGCTATTCAGGAGCTGCGCGGTTCCATGCGTCCGCGCATTACTGCGGAGCTGTGCCTGCTTGATTTGTGCCGCGTAGAGGGCAGCACATTGGCTGCTTTGTCGGCAAGGATAGAACAGCTGGAACGTCAGCTGGCAGGCGGTGTGATGCCTGTTTATCAACAGGCTCCGGTTAACGCTCAGCCTGCGCCTGCTGTGGCAGTGCAGCAGCAAGCTGCACAGGAACATGCAACGCCGGCAACGCAGCAGCCTACTGCACAGCAAGCTTCGGCGGCAATGCAGATGCAGGCAGCGAAAGCTGCTCCGGTTAAGAAGCCTGCAGCAGCGCAGCAGCCTGCTGCTGATACGCTGGCTGCAGCGGTGAACGCCGTACCTAAGCCTAAAAGTGCCACAGTGCAGCAGATAGAGGAATATGCCGGTGATTTTGCCGCCGGTGAGGATTTCTGGAAGCAGGCACTGGAGATTATGAAGGCTGAAAAGAAGAACTCAATGGTATCCTGCGCTAAAAACGGCAGAGTCTTCAGCTTTGCCAATAACATTCTGCAGGTGGCCTTTAAGGCGCCCTTCCTTGCGGACAGAATGAACAAGGATGACTATCGCGGTGCCTTTGAAGAGGTTCTGCTGCGTCTGGCAAGACGTGAAATCAGGCTGGAGGCTGTGATTGAGGGCAAGGCTAAGCTGCCGCGAAAGCCTGTAAAGCATCAGGAAGTGCAGCAATCGCCCGAAAGCGAAACGCAAAACCTGCAGGCAGCGCAGCTGCCGGAAAACCTGCGCAAGGCATTTAATGCCTTAGGCGGCAGTGTAACGGATATATCAGACCAATGAAACCTAATTTGAGGCTCTGAAGCCTTGGCTTATGTTTCTGAGAATATATAATATCAATATATGTAAATATCAAGGAGGAATTTAATTATGTTTCCAGGTGGCATGGGTAATATGCAGGCAATGATGAAAAAGGTACAGAAAATGCAGGCTGATATGGCGAAAATGCAGGAGAATCTGAAAAGCCGTACTGTAGAAACGTCTGTCGGCGGCGGTGCCGTAACCGTTGTTGTCAGCGGTAAAAAAGAACTGAAATCCATCAAAATCAATCCGACCGCTGTAGATCCCGAGGATGTAGAAATGCTGGAGGATATGATTCTGACAGCTGTCAACGACGCTATGAAGCAGATTGACGAGCTTACCGAAAAAGAAATGGCTAAGGTTACCGGCGGTATGAAGCTGCCTGGCATGTTCTAAGCTGATGGCAAGAATGATCAGGCCGCTGGCTAATTTATACGAGCAGCTCAGGCGTTTGCCGGGCGTTGGTTCGAAAACAGCTATGCGACTGGCCTATCATGTGATTGACATGCCTGCGGAGGATGTGAAGCAGCTGGCGGCGGCTCTGAGCGGCGCTAAGGAGCAGATTCACTACTGCAGCCGCTGCTTTAATCTTACTGACAGCGATGTATGCGAGATTTGCCGTGACAGCTCGCGCGACAGTTTTACTATCTGTGTAGTGGAGCAGCCGCAGGATATTGCGGCGATGGAGCGCAGTCATGGTTATCACGGATTGTATCATGTGCTGCATGGTGTGCTGTCACCGCTGGATGGTATTGGTCCGGAAAAGCTGCGCATCAGAGAGCTGCTCTTGCGTTTGCAGCAGGAATCAGTCAGTGAAATTATTATTGCAACCAACTCAGATGTAGAGGGCGAGGCGACTGCTACCTATCTGGCGCAGCTGCTGAAGCCTGTAGGAATAACCGTCAGCCGTATTGCTCATGGCCTGCCGATGGGCGGCGATTTGGAATATGCTGACGAAATAACCTTGTCTAAGGCGCTGGAAAACAGGCGCAAGATGTAGAAAGGACTGGCGTTATTTATTTATGGAACTTAATGCTATTTTGTCACCGCTTGGTGCTTTTGGACCGATGATTGCTGGCGTACTGTTGCTTTTAGTAATAGTAAAGCTGCTGTCGATGCCCTTCAAGCTGGTGTGGAATGGTCTCTGCGGCGCTTTGCTGCTATGGTTTATCAATGTAGTAGGCTCGTTGGCGGGCTTTACCATGAAGATTACGGTTATCAAGGCTTTGATTGCCGGCTTCTTCGGTGTTCCTGGTGCTCTTGCCGTAGTGCTGTATGAGCTTTTAGTTAAATAAGATAATTTGCTTTTGCCCCTGCACGTTGCTGCAGGGGTATTTTTATGTGTGTAGATAGTAGACTTAGTACATTTTACAGGGAGTCTCGTAAATAATATTGTATACACGGCAATAATACTGTATACAATCGGACTTTTCTCTGATAAGTTGTTATAATTAGCTTAACAGTTTTTTTACTTAATTATCTGGGGGTTGTAAAAATGAATTTATCTACAAAAATTTTAATCGGCCTTGCGCTTGGTATTATTGCAGGCCTGGAGCTGGGTGCTGAAGGTGCCGGCTTCGCCAAGACCTGGATTGGTCCTCTGGGAACAATTTTCATGAACATGATCAAAATGGTTATCGTACCGCTGGTATTCTCCAGCCTGGTAATTGGTGTCACCAGCCTTGGTGATATCAAAAAGGTAGGCCGTATCGGTGTAAAAACTGTAGCGTACTATCTGGTAACCACTGCTTTTGCTATCGTTATCGGTCTGGCAATCGGTACTATCATGCAACCGGGCGTTGGTCTGCATATGGCTGTTGATACCGCTAAGGTTGCTGCTAAGGCTGCACCGCCTATTTCCAAGGTTATCATTGACATTTTCCCGACTAACCCGCTGGAAGCTATGGTTAAAGCCAACATGCTGCAAATCATCGTTTTCTCTCTCTTCGTTGGCACCGGTATTACTGTTGTCGGTGAAAAAGCTAACGCTCTGAAACACACCATCGATGGTCTGGCTGAGGTTTCCTACAAAATCGTAGGTATGATCATGGCTGTTGCTCCGATTGGTGTTTTCGGTCTGATTACTCCGGTAGTTGCATCTAACGGTCCTGCTGTTCTGTTGCCGCTGCTGAAGGTTGTTATTGCTGTATATCTTGCTTGCCTCCTGCATGCAGTTCTCGTTTATGGCTCTATGATTAAATTCCTGGCTGGCATGGGCTTTATCCAATTTATTAAGGGTATTGCTCCGGCATCTCTGATGGCTTTCAGCTCCTGTTCCTCCGGTGGTACTCTGCCGCTGACCATGAGCTGTGCTCAAAAAATGGGCGCTTCCAAAGAGGTTTCCAGCTTCGTTCTGCCGTTGGGCGCAACCATCAACATGGATGGTACTGCTGCTTACCAAGGCGTATGCGCACTGTTCATTGCTCAACTGTACGGCATTGACCTCACCGCTTCCCAATACATGACCATTATCGTTACCGGTACTTTGGCTTCTATCGGTACTGCAGGTGTTCCGGGCGCAGGCTTCATCATGTTGACCATGATTCTGACCAGCCTTGGTCTGCCGCTGGAAGGTTCTGCTCTTATCGCAGGTATCGACCGTATCCTGGATATGCCGCGTACCTCTGTTAACATCACCGGCGATGCTGCTGTAACTCTGCTGGTTGACAAGAGCGAAAAAAAGCATGCAGAAGCTGAAGCTCCTCTGTACTAATTAAAATCTGTCTTTCCCTTGGCGTCAGTTGCATTAGCGGCTGGCGCTTTCCTTTTATGCAGAAACATAGTGCTTAAAGTGCATTTTTCAAGGATTGTTACCTGGATTTTACAGCTTAGTTACATTTGTTGGCAGGAAAAAACTTTTGCTGCGCAGAAATTTATAAATACTATTTAATTTTGCAGGCAAAGGTGTTAAAATAAGGTGTTATTATGAATGAGATGGAAAAATTACAGTATGTATTGTTTGAGCGGCTGCACCGTCGTGCTCCTGGCATTGATAAGCTGGACCGTTTGTGGGATGCTGCTGTGCTGTTGCCCTTAGTGCGTACTCCCGAAGGCATCAGTGTGCTTTTTGAAGAGCGGGCGCATACGCTGCGCAGTCAGCCGGGTGAAATATGCTTCCCTGGCGGTAAGTACGAATGTGCGGATAACAGCTTCCGCAATACCGCGGTGCGCGAAACCTGCGAGGAGCTTGGCCTGCAGCCGGAGAATATCACCATCTGCGGTGAGCTGGACTGTCTGGTAACGCATAACGGACCGATTATCCACCCCTTTGTTGGTCTGATTGATGATATCAGCAAGATTACGTACAGCAAGAGTGAGGTGGAGCGCATCTTTACTGTGCCGCTAAAGGTGCTTTTGGAGCAAAAGCCGCGGCGTGGCTCTGTACAGCTGGCAGATCACCCGGGTGATGATTTCCCGTTTGACCTGGTGCCGCAGCGCAAGCGTGGCTGGCGCATGAACAAATCCTACTATGTGTATTTTTACCTGTATGAGGATAAAGTTATCTGGGGCCTGACTGCACGCATGCTGTATGCTTTCCTGTACCGCAGCCGCAAGGAGCTGACGGAATATCTGGCAGAAGAAATTGATTGAGAGGTTATATAAGGATGAAAAGCATTCTCCAGACAAAAATTTTAATGATTGTAACGGCTATCTGTGTAGTAGGCTATATTGCCTTCGGTTATTTCTTTCCGGAAACGGGATTGGATAATCTTGCGCCGACAGACAGGCTGAATCTGAAAAAGAATATCGTTGTTATGGGTGTTGACGAACGCTCCGATGATGTGGGCCGCAGTGATACGCTTTTTGTCGTAATGTTCGACAGCAGCAACAAAAGCGCTTCCCTGCTTTCGGTACCGCGTGATACACGTGTACGCATTGACGGTCACGGCTGGGATAAGATTAACCATGCCTACGCTTACGGCGGACGTGAGCTGACACAGAAAACTGTAGAAGAGCTGCTGGGTATCAAAATCAACAATTACGTAATGGTTGATTTTAAAGGCTTTACCGGTCTTGTTGATGCTATCGGCGGTATTGATATCGATGTGGAAAAGGATATGTATTACCATGATTCTTGGGACGGTTTTACCGTTGACCTAAAAAAGGGCCGTCAGCATCTGGACGGCAAAACAGCCATTCAATATGTACGCTTCCGTGATGAAGAGGGCGATATCGGCCGTATCCGCCGCCAACAGCATTTCCTGATGGCAGTTTACGACAAGATTACCTCTGCCGATATGCTGCTGCATATCCCCGGCCTGGCTAAGCAGCTGACCTCTATGGTGAAGACTGATATGCCTCTTGGTGATATGATGGATTTGGGCAGAGCACTGCATTCCATGGTTAAGGAAAAGGGCCTGTCTATGGCGATGGTTCCTGGTACTCCGAAGTATATCGATGGCATCAGCTACTGGCTGCCGGATATTACCGACCTGCGTGAGCTGATGGTTAAGATGCAGGGTGCAACCATGACGGAGCACTACAAATCTGCAGCTGAGCTGATGGAGAAGGAATACAACAACGCTGTGGAAAAGGTAGAAAAGGGTGATGACAGCGAAGAAAACAAGGAAGCTGTCAAGGAAGAAAAGGAACTGAAGGCTAAGAAAGAAGAAAAAGCGAAGGAAGAAAAGAAGAAGCAGGCTGATAAAGACAAGGATGCAGGTAAAAATACTGCTTCCAAAGAAGCTTCCTCCGACAGTCGCGGAGTTGTACGTCTTGTTAACTGCAGCGGCAGCAAGACAGCAGGTGCAGATGCTGCTGCGCGCTTGCGCAATGCAGGCTTTGAGGTTATCAGCGGCGGCAGTGGTGATGTAATTGCCAATACAATTGTTATTTCTACGACTAATAATGGTGCTGTTGTCAATCGTCTTTCCAACGTTCCCTTTGCGCACCAGATGCGCATCAGCCGCGACGGTGCTGCTGACTGCGATGGTGTTGTTATGCTGGGCGCAGACTTCAAATAAGCTTGATAATCAATAAGAGAGCTGTCCGCGAATCAGAAGGTGCTTCTGAAGCTCGTGGACAGTTTCGTTATTTAACGTAAAAAAATTTACAAAAAACTCTTGCATTTTGTATACAAAGATGGTATACTAAGAACATCAAAACAGCCCCTCATTTGGCCCTTCTTCGTAAGGGCTTTTTTTTTGCCATTTTTAGAAATTTAGTATTCACTTTTGGAAATATTGTCAGTTAGCCATAGTCAATGTAGCAATAGTTTTCAGAATATGGTACAATATAATATAATATGGGAGAGGAACGGATATAACTTATATAGAGAATATTCATAACTAACAGGAGGCTTATATGCACGATGAAATACATGTTGTCGTAGATAGTATTTCGGCAGCAGATGAAACAGCTTTGAAGGATGATCCACGTTGCCATATCCTGAGGTTGATTATCCGTCATGGAGATTTGGAATGGCAGGACGGGGAACGCTCGTTGGCAGAATTGTTCGGTATGGTAGACGCAACCGGCAAGCTGCCGATTACTTCACAGCCGCCTATCGGTGTTGTAGTGGAGCTTTTTACCAAGCTTGCTCAGAAAGGCAAAAAGGTTATTATGCTGACAATAGACAGCGTACTAAGCGGTACCTATCAGACCGCTTGCGTTGCTGCGCGTCAGGTAATGGATGATATAAAGGGTGCGGATATCCGTGTAATCGACAGCAAGACTGCTGCCTGCCCTATCAGCGGCATTGCGATGGAAGTACTGAAGCATACAGCTGCAGGCATGGATATTGACGAGGTCGAAAAAATGGCGCGTGAGATGGTTGCGCGTACAGAAACATTTTTCAGTGTAAATACATTAGACTATTTGCAAAAGGGTGGACGCATTGGCGCAGTTGGCGCTTTGATAGGAAGTATTTTTGGTATTCGCCCTATTGTGCACTTAGATAAAGAGGGCAGACTGGAAGTTGCGGACAAGTGCCGTACCCGTAAAAAGGTTATGAAGCGCATGGTTGAGATGGCTGCTGAAAAGGCACCCATTGAAGCAATTTTCGTCGCTCATGCAGAGGCTTTGGCAGATGCAGAGGATTTGAAACAGCAGTTGCAGGGATTGTTCCCAAATGTACCGACTATGCTTACAGGTATCGGCACCGTTTTGGCTGCTCATCTCGGACCTGGTGCTATCGGCGTATTTGTCCGTCGCAAAGCCTGAAAGGAAAGGTGTGGGGTTTAGATGAATAATAGCAAGGTAATTACCGGCAAGCAGCTGAAGGATATGCTGCTGGGTGCTTACCATAGCTTTGAAAAGAATTTTGAAGCTATTAATGATTTAAATGTTTTTCCGGTACCTGATGGCGATACCGGTACTAATATGATGCATACTATGGCGTCCGTGGCGAAGGCTATCAGCGCAATGAGCGATGAGGCCGAGGCCGGCGAAATCGGTGCCGCAGCTGCCCGCAGTGCTATTATGGGTGCACGTGGCAATTCCGGCGTAATTTTATCGCAGCTGCTGCGTGGTATCGGCAAGGGTGTTGCCGGTAAAAAGACGCTGAACAATACAGAAATCGGTAAGGCTTTCCAGTTTGGTATTTTATATGCTTACCGCAGTGTATCCAAACCGGTAGAAGGTACTATTCTGACAGTAGCCCGCGGCATGGCCAAGGGTGCTTATAATGCTGTCCGTGGCAACGTTAGCCTGGAGGAAGTGCTGCTGGAGGCTATCCGCAGCGGCAAGGAAGAGCTTGCAAGAACTCCGGAGCTGTTGCCTGCATTGAAGGCAGCTGGTGTTGTTGATGCCGGCGGCCAAGGCCTGATTGTCTTTTTCGAGGGCTGTCTGGCAGGCCTGCGCGGTCAGGATTGCGAAGTGCTGGATGTTACACCGCGTGCCAAGGCACAGATTCAGAAGGGCGAGCCGCTTGATTTGGAATACCCTTACTGCACCGAATTTATCGTCAAGGATGCTGATGTTGATAAGCAGACTGTCAGCAAGGCCTTGGAGAGCATGGGCAATTCCATGATTGTAGCAGTGGTAGAGGATATTGTAAAAGTGCATATCCATACCAAGCATCCCGGTGATGCGCTTAATATGGCGCAGACCTGGGGAACACTGCATGATATCAAAATAGAAAATATGCGTGACCAGCACGAAAACCGTCTCTTTACTGCCGAGGATATTCAACCGGTAAAGCATGGCGTTGGTGTGCTTACTGTTGCAGCCGGTGACGGCATTGCCAAAATCATGCATGAAATGGGTGCTGCAGAGATTATCAGCGGCGGTCAGAGCATGAATCCTCCGGTAGAAGAGTTTGTCAATGCTATTGAAAACGGTACCTGCGAGCAGTACATTATTCTGCCGAACAATAAGAATATTGTTTTGGCGGCTGAGCAGGTGCGTAAGCTGCTGGGTAATTCCAAGGTAGCCTATGTTCCTACTACCAATATGGCACAGGGTTTGTCCGCACTGCTGCATTTTGATGCAACACGCAGCATGGATGAAAACACTGTTATTATGACCAAGGAAGCTAAGGAAACAGCCAGCGGCAGTATTACCGTAGCTGTACGTGACAGCGTAGTAAACGGTATTGCTATCCATGAGGGCGATTATCTTGGTATCTTAAACGATAAAATTGTTTGCAACGGCAGCAACATGGAGGAAGTGCTGCAGAAGATGCTGACAGATGGGGATTATGAACTGATCAGCTTATATTATGGTGCCGATGTAACTGAAAAGCAGGCTGAAAAGCTGGCAGCTGAAGTGGAAGAGCTGAATGATGAATGGGAGGTTGAAACCTTTTACGGAGGACAACCGCTGTATCCGATTCTGTTGGCAATGGAGTGATGAATATGCTTACAAGTCAGGAATTAACCAACCTGTTGCGCGAGCGTGGCTATAAGGTCACCCCTCAAAGACTTGCTGTTTATGAAGCCTTGGCTGATGAAACATGGCATCCGAATGCAGAGATGCTGTTTAATAAGCTGCAGCCAAAGTTTCCTGCTATGAGCTTTGCTACGGTGTATAAAACTGTAGAGATTCTGCATGATATCAACGTTATCCAGATTCTGAATACAGGAGAGGACAGCTTCCGTTATGATGCCGATGTCAGTGAGCATTATCATCTGCGCTGCTTGAAATGCGGGGCAGTAGACGATGCGCTGATGGACGAGGGCGTCAAGCTGCAGCTGACAAATGATGTAGAAAAGCAGAGCGGTTACACTATCAGCAGCCGTCAGTTCTATTTCTTTGGCCTGTGTCCGAAGTGCTCCACGATGCATTAAACTATAAAGAAGTGTACCGATTCTCTAGCTGATTGGTACACTTTTCTTTATATATTGAGCAGTTATGTCAGAATTTTGTAGACTTATTTTTACGAAAATGCCACAATAGCAGTTTATGAATTTGCTATAATAAAGATGTTATATTGATAGGAGTGAAGGCTTGGTGCTAAACGACTTTCAGATAGTCATGCTGGCTAGCGGCAGCAAGGGGAATGCCGCCTTGATAAGCACAGCAAAGCAACGCTTTTTGGTTGATGTAGGTATCAGCTGCAGAGCGTTGACAACGAGAATGAAGGAAATAGGCGTCAGCGTAAACGAGCTGGACGGCGTGTTTATTACACATGAGCATGTCGACCATGTCCGTGGGCTGGCAACCTTTTTAAAAAATTATCAGGTGCCTGTATATAGCAGTGCGCTTACCTGGCGTGCAATATTAGCCAAGGACAGCAGTCTGGTGCGCCAGAATTGCCGTCTCATTGACAATAACCGTCTGCTTTGCGGTGATCTGGAGGTGCAAAGCTTCAGTATTCCGCATGATGCCGTTGACCCGCACGGATATACCTTTACGAGCCGCAGCAACGGCTCTAAGTGCACATATCTTACGGATGCGGGTTTTGTGACTGATACCATCCGTGAGGCGGTTGCTGGCAGCAGTGCTTTGGTGCTCGAAGCTAATCATGATGTGGAAATGCTGAAAAACGGTCCCTATCCGCGTCATCTGAAGCAGCGTATTTTAAGTACGCTGGGACATTTATCCAATGATACCGCCGGACATTTTCTGACGGAGCTTGAACGTCTGCCGGAGCATATCGTGCTGGCGCACCTGAGTGAGCACAATAACCTGCCGCAGCTGGCGCAGGATACGGTGCAGAATATTTTACATGATAATAACCGCCTGCAGGAAACAGAACTTTTTGTGGCTGCTCAGAACAGGGTAGTAGCAGACAGTCCGTTGCCGGCAGTCTTAGATTTAAAATAAGGAGTGGATACAGATGAACAAGAGTATCTGGAAAAAATCAGCTAATATTTTTGTCTGTGGCCTTTTGGGTGCGGCAATTCTTGTTGCTGGCTGCGGCGACAATAAAACCTCCGCCGCAGTACATGAAAAGCCTGCTGTCAAGACTGAGCAGCAGCTGAGCGCAGCACGCAATACACCGATTGTAGCAGCCGCTAAGAAGGTTGGTCCTGCTGTCGTAGGTATCACCAACAAGGCTTATGTGCGCGACTTCTTCAACCGCACGCAGCTGATGGAGCGTGGTACAGGCAGCGGCGTTATTTATGACAAGGCCGGCTATATTGCAACCAACAACCACGTAGTTGAGGGTGCATCGGAAATCATCGTCAGCCTGCCTGACGGACGTACCGTTAAAGGCAAGGTACTGGGTGCCGATGCTGTAACCGATTTGGCTGTAGTAAAAATTGATGCGGATAACCTTACCGTTGCCACCTTTGGTGACAGCGATACACTGCAGGTCGGAGAACCGGCAATTGCTATCGGCAACCCGCTGGGACTGGAATTTCGCGGCAGTGTAACCGCAGGCGTTATCAGTGCATTGAACCGCAGCATTGAAGTAGGCGAGCGTAAGTTCAACCTGATTCAGACTGATGCGGCAATCAACCCCGGTAACAGCGGCGGTGCTTTGGTAAATGCTGACGGCGAGGTAGTAGGCATCAACAGTGCTAAGGTTGCTGTAAGCGGTGTTGAAGGCATTGGCTTTGCTATTCCTATCAACACAGCTAAACCGATTCTGCAGGAGCTGGCAGAGCGTGGACGCATTGCAAGACCTTATCTGGGTGCTTCGCTGATGGATCAGGAAATTGCTAACCGCTATGGCTTTGAAATCGACCTGCACGGCGGTATCTTCCTCGTTAAGGTTGTTCCCGGCAGTCCGGCAGCGAAGGCTGATATCCGCCCCGGCGATATTCTCCTGAGCTTTAATGGCAGCAAAGTTAAGACTGCTGTTGACCTGCGTACTGCTCTGTCTAAATGCAAGGTAGGCGACAGAGCCGAAGTAACTATTATGCGTAACGGTCAGAGAGAAAGCAGAACTGTGGTCTTGGAAGAGGGTCCGAAGGATTATGGCAATTGAAGATAACGATAGCCTGTGTAGGCAAAATTAAAGAAAAATATCTTACTGCGGGGATAGAGGAGTTCAGCAAAAGGCTGACGCCCTTCTGCAAGCTGGAAACGCTGGCAATTAACGAAGAGCGTATGCCCGATAATCCCTCCCCTGCGGAAAAGCAGCAGGTGCTGGAGCGTGAAACTCAACGCCTACTGGCAATTATTCCGGCAAACTCCTATGTGATTTTGCTGGATGTCATCGGCAAGCAGCTGAGCAGCCCGGATTTGGCGGCAAAGCTGGACGAGCTGGCGCTTGCCGGCAACAGCCATATCACCTTCGTGATTGGCGGTGCCTTTGGCTATACTGATGCGTTGCGTAAGCGTGCCGATTTGGCGCTGAGCTTTTCTAAAATGACCTTTACGCATCAGATGATACGTTTATTGCTGATTGAACAGATTTACCGTGCTTTTAAAATCAGCAGAGGCGAAAAGTATCATTGGTAAGTTAAGCTGAATAAGCAGTAAAAAAGAGTCGTGCGCAGGCACGGCTCTTTTTCGTTGCAACAGAAATGCAACGTAAAAAATTGCGTTTCACTTGCGTATTGGATTTGAAACTAAAAATGAGATGAAAGTGGAACGAAAATGAAACGTAAAAAAATACGTTGCGCTTACTGCTGAGTTCTGCTACAATTTGTTTAATAGTGATAGGAGGCGTAACAGATGAAAGAAACTAAAAGCCTGGAATTTAAGTCTGAAGTCACCAATACATTTCTGAAAACAGTCAGTGCTTATGCTAATTATGGCGCTGGAGAAATTTTATTTGGCGTAAGGGATGACGGAACTCCTTGCGGTATAAATAATCCTGAAAAGGTATGCCTTGATTTAGAAAATCGTATAAATGACAGCATTTCGCCAAAGCCTGATTTTACACTGAGAATTAATTCTCAAAATAATACTATAGCTTTAAAGGTTTCTGAAGGTCTGGACAAACCGTATTTGTACAAGGGAAAGGTCTATAAACGTAATGATACTTCTACCATAGAGGTTGATAGCGGTGAATTGAATCGTTTGACTTTACTTGGTACGGGAAAATATTATGATGAACTTCCTGCTGGAAATAGCGAATTAAGGTTTACTATTTTAGAAAAGGAATTGCAGGCTAAGCTTGGCATTAAGAAGCTGACAAAAGATATATGCAGAACCTTGAATTTATATTACAGCAAGGACAGATTCAACAATGCTGGAGAACTTTTGGCAGATACTAACAGCTTCCCGGGCATTGATATTGCTAAATTTGGTAGCAGCAATGATGTGATTTTAGATAGGGAGCTCATTAAGAATGTATCAGTTATTGAGCAATTTGCTAAGGCGATAAAGCTATTCAGGCGTTATTATGTATATGAACTGATAAAGGGAGCTGAACGAATTACTAAGGAACAGATTCCTGAAAAGGCATTTCGTGAGGCATTAGCTAATGCTTTAGTACATCGCACTTGGGATATCAATGCTAATATAAGAGTATTGATGTATACTGATAAAATAGAAATAGTTTCTCCTGGTGGCTTACCATTAGGTGTTAGCAAGGAAGAATATTTGAAGGGGTATGTATCTGTTTTACGTAATCCTACTTTAGGCAATGTGTTCTTCAGATTAAAATATGTAGAAATCTTTGGTACAGGAGTGCGTAGAATTTTAGAAGCATACAGGAACGCTGACGTGAAACCGAATTTTGCTATAAGTGACAATGCAGTAATGGTTACTTTGCCTAGCGTGGAGTATCAACTTCCACTTGCTGTGGATGAGCAAGCAGTTTTAGAAGTATTTGCCGCTAATTTAGTTTTGGCAAGCTCTGATGTTTCAGCTATAACAGGCTTTAGTAGAGCTAAAACTATTAGATTATTGAACAGCTTAGTGGAGAAAAATAAGCTTGTTAAAGGTGGCAAGGGTAGGGGTACAAAATATTCCTTAACCTAAAAATTCATTATAAGAAATTAGAGCCATGCATAATTTGCACGGCTCTTTCACGTTGCATTAGAAATGAAACGTAAAAATTTGCGTTTCGTTTACGTATTGGTTTTGAAACGAAAATAAAGAAAAAGTGCAACGTAAATTTTACGCTACACTTTTCTACTTTCTCTTATGCATTTGGGGAGATGTATAAGCTTAGAAGTTATCCATATGTACTTCAAAGAAACCTTGCGGATGAGCGCAGACAGGGCAAACTTCCGGAGCGCTGGGGCCGACTACAATATGACCACAGTTGCGGCATTCCCAAATGGTCAGGCCGCTGTCTTTGCTGAAAACCTTCATTTCTTCGATGTTTTGTAAGAGTTTACGATAGCGTTCTTCATGACGTTTTTCGATAGCTGCAACACCGCGCATTTTTGCTGCGATTTCAGGGAAACCTTCTTCCTCAGCTTCTTGTGCCATTTTTACATACATATCGGTCCATTCATGGTTTTCGCCTTCAGCTGCTGCTAAAAGGTTAGCTGCAGTATCGCCTAACTGGTCTAATTCCTTGAACCACATATAAGCGTGAGCTTTTTCATTATTAGCTGTTTTCTCAAATAATTCAGCGATTTGATCATAGCCTGCTTTGCGGGCTACAATACCAAACCAGGTGTATTTGTTGCGTGCTATGGATTCGCCAGCAAATGCCTCCAACAGGTTCTTTTCGGTTTTGGTGCCTTTTAATGATTTCATATTATTCCTCCTTACTTCTGGCAAACTTATTTTAGAGCGGTATAAAAATATTGTTTCGCTTTATATCTGCCTGTTTATATTCTATCATATAGAGTCAGTGTTAACAATGTATATATAAAGAAAATATTAATCATGCTTAAAAAGGTTTTGCTGACAACTGGTAAAATTATTACTCATTTAGAACGAGTATAATAAAAGAGCATCAGCCGCTACAATTATTGTAGCTTGCTGATGCTTTTAGTTTTCAGCTTTATACGATTGTGCCGCCGCCGACAACTACTTCACCGTCATACATAACCACGGACTGGCCTTTGGTAATAGCGCGCTGAGGCTCGTCGAAAACGAGCTGCAGCGTATCTGCGTCAGGCTGGGTAACAGTTGCCCACTGCTCCTGCTGATGGTAGCGGATGCGTGCTTTCACGCGGCGCGGTTCGGTGATAGCGTCGCAGTCGATAAGGTTGATGTTCTTGGCTGTAACGTTTTTGGTAAACAGTCCCTCGTTTGTTGTGAGGATAACAGCATTGTTCTTGGTGTCAATCTCTTTAACGTACATAGGCTGCGGCAGCGCCAAGCCCAGGCCTTTGCGCTGGCCTACGGTGTAATGGATAATACCCTTGTGTCTGCCGAGTACGTTGCCTGCTTCGTCTACAAAGTTGCCGGGCTTAAATTTTCTGCCCAGGCGTGCTTCGATAAAATCAGCGTAGGTGCCGGTCTGGATAAAGCAGATATCCTGACTGTCATGCTTTTGAGCGTTGACGAAGCCATGCTTTTCGGCAATTTCGCGTACCTGTGTCTTATGCAGGCCGCCGAGTGGGAACATAGCGTGTGCCAGCTGCTCCTGCGTGAGGGAATAAAGCACGTAGCTTTGGTCCTTCAAAGGGTCAACTGCCTTACGCAACAGGTAACGGCCTTTGGCTGCATCGTAGCTGATTTGCGCATAGTGGCCGGTGACAACATAGTCACAGCTAAGCTCCTGTGCGCGTACGAAGAGCTGGTCGAATTTCAGATAGCGGTTGCAGTCAATGCAGGGGTTAGGTGTTCTGCCGTTAACGTAAGCGTCAACAAAGCGGTCGATAACGTCGCGCTCGAAGCGGTCGGCAAAGTTGAAAACGTAGTAAGGCATACCAAGGCTGGTTGCTACGCTGCGGGCATCTGCTACGTCATCGATAGAGCAGCAGCTGTTGGCTTTGGAAACGCCGATATCCTCGTTGGCAAAAAGCTTCATAGTTACACCGGTGCATTCGTAGCCCTGCTCCAGCATCATCAATGCGGAAACGCTGGAATCAACGCCGCCGCTCATAGCGATTAGTGCTTTTTTGTTCATAATTTTTCTCCTTCTGGTTTATCTAAAGTGCGGCGTACATCGCCTCTGTCGGTTACTATGTTATAGCCTGCCGTTTTTACGCGTGCTTCCAGACAGCCACGGCATTGGGCTGCCTCCTCGCCGGTGCAGATTTTGTTGGCGTACAGCTCGTATTTTTTGCGTACTCCTACAGGCGAAAGGTTAGGCATTACGACGTTGCCGCCGGCCTGCAGCCCCAGCTCGCGTCCGTTGGGATGGATGGTGCCGAGCGCTGTTGTCGAAGGCAGCAGTGCGTAAGGGAAGAGCAGTCGCAGGATAGACAGCAGGCGCAACGTCTGCTCTAAAGTACCGCTTGCCATATCCTTAAACGGTGTGTGTTCATGCGTAATGTAAGGACCTATGCCTATCATATCAGGCTGCAGCTTTTGCAGAAAGCGCAGGTCGCTGACAAGGTTTTGTGGCGTCTGGTAGGGGGAGCCTACCATGAAGCCGGAACCAACCTGATAACCGATTTCCTTGAGGTCAAACAGGCAGCGCTTGCGGTTTTCCAGGCTCATGCTGGCAGGATGCAGCTTGGCGTAATGCTCTACGTCTGCAGTTTCGTGGCGCAGCAGATAACGGTTGGCGCCTGCATCGAAGTAGGCCTGATAGCTGGCACGGCTTTTTTCGCCGATGGAAAGTGTAATGGCGCAGTCCGGATGCTGCTTGCGGATAGCGCTGACGATAGCGCAGATTTTGTCATCCGTATAATACGCATCCTCGCCACCCTGCAGCACGAAGGTGCGGAAGCCAAGTCTATAGCCTTCGGCGCAGCAGGCCAGAATTTCTTCCTGTGTCAGACGGTAGCGTTCCGCGAGGCTGTTGCCGGCGCGGATACCGCAGTAGTAGCAGTTGTTTTTGCAGTAGTTGGTGAATTCAATCAGACCACGGATATAGACCTTGTCACCGTAATATTGACGGCGGAGTTTATCCGCTTCGCAGGCGAGCAGCTTGTTGATTTCAGGTTCAGTGCTTGTTATCAGCGTCAACAGCTCTGTGTCGCTCAGGTCATGCTCGCAGGCGAGCTTTTTTATTAAATTGGCAGCTGTTGACAGCATATTTCTACCTCCGTAAGCGGTTTACCGCTTCTGTAACCTTAGTTATAATTGTTTGAACTTCGTCCATAGTATTGTATTCGCACAGCGAAAAGCGCAGAGCGCTTTGTGCTGTTTCGTGGCTCAGGCCGAGAGAGAGCAGTACATGGCTGGGCTCAAGCGAGCCTGCGGAGCAGGCGGAGCCGGACGAGCAGCAGATACCTTCGTTGGAAAGCAGTGAAAGCAGCGCTTCACCGTTTACTCTCTGAAAGCTGTAGTTGACAGTACCGGGCAGGCAATTCTCACGGCTGCCGTTGAAACCGGCACCGTCAATTTTATCTAAACCGTTGCGCAGAGCATCGCGCAGACCGGTGATATAAGCAGTATTTTGCTGCATATTTTCCTGTGCATCTTTAAGCGCTGCGGCAAGTCCGATGATGCCGGGAAGATTTTCGGTACCGGCACGCTTGCCGCGCTCCTGACCGCCGCCGCGGATAAGACTTGTAAGCTGAATATTGCTCTTGGCGAATAAAAGGCCGATGCCCTTCGGTCCATGGAATTTGTGTGCGGAAAGCGAAAGCATATCGATGTTATCGCGCTGTACGTCAATAGTAAGATGTCCTGCGGCCTGCACGGCGTCGGTATGGAAAAGTACACCGTGCTTGCGGCAGAGCGCTCCGATTTCACGTATAGGCTGGATAGCACCTGTTTCGTTGTTGGCGTACATGACGGAAAGAAGACAGGTGGTATCTGTAATAGCTTCTGCTACCTGCGTGGCGGTGACGATGCCGTCAGCCTGCGGACGCAGCAGTGTTACGGTAAAGCCTTCCGCTTGCAAAGCTTCGAGCGTGTGCAAAATAGCATGATGCTCCATGGCAGTGGAAACGATGTGGCATTTGCCCTGCTTTTTGCCAATAGCTGCGGCGCTGATAAGCGCCTGGTTATCTGCTTCGCTGCCGCCGGAGGTAAAAAAAACTTCCTTCGGCGCACAGTTAAGTACCTGTGCCACCTGCTGCCGTGCGCTAAACAAAGCTGCTGCACTGCGCTGACCTAAAAGGTGCACGCTGGAAGCATTGGCATATATTTCCTGAAGATAGGGCAGCATTGCTTTAACGGCAACGTCGCTCATTTTTGTTGTAGCTGCATTATCTGCATAGATAAATTGCTTCATAATAGTAAAACATTCTCCTTCAATAGCGGAAATCCTGCTTTTACTTTTCTATTATACGCTTACCGGCGTGAGATTTACAGAGTCAGCGTATTTTTGTTGCGTATTTTGAGTAAAATTCAATTCCTACTGTATTAATATGTTTCATATGGTACATTACAGAGCTTTTTTTGTCAAGAGAAGAAAATTTTAATTCTTTTTGTTGACAGTAAGAAAAAAAGCAGTATAATAATACCTATAAATTAACTATGATTACTAGAGATTACAAAACAGAGAAAATGAGGGATTTTGCCGATGAGGAGCTTACATTTTAATACACGATGTTGACTTTGGTTATTTGTTGATATAAAGAAAAAATCGAACGAAGAAAATTACTGATATAGAAAGATAAAGGAGCGATTTATTATGGCAATTTATACTAGCATTACTGATTTGATTGGTGGCACTCCGCTGCTGGAGCTGAAAAACTACGAAGCTGAAAACAAGCTGGAAGCAAAGATTCTGGGCAAGCTGGAATATTTCAATCCCGCCGGCAGCGTCAAAGATAGAATTGCTAAAGCAATGATTGATGATGCAGAGGCTAAGGGTGTTCTTAAGCCGGGGGCTACTATTATTGAACCCACCAGCGGCAATACCGGTATCGGTCTGGCATCCGTAGCTGCTGCCCGCGGCTACAAAATTATTTTGACTATGCCTGAAACCATGAGCGTTGAACGTCGTAATCTGCTGAAGGCTTATGGCGCACAGCTGGTACTGACTGACGGCGCTAAGGGCATGAAAGGTGCTATTGCAAAAGCTCAGGAGCTGGCGGAAAGCACTCCAAACAGCTTTATTCCCAGCCAGTTCACCAATCCCGCTAACCCTGCAACCCACAGAGCATCTACTGGTCCGGAAATCTGGCAGGATACCGAAGGCAAGGTTGATATCTTTGTTGCCGGCGTAGGTACCGGCGGTACTCTTTCCGGTGTAGGCGAATACCTGAAATCCCAAAATCCCAATGTGAAGGTTGTTGCTGTAGAGCCTGCTGGTTCCCCAGTGCTTTCTAAGGGCGTTGCCGGTCCGCATAAAATTCAGGGCATTGGCGCAGGCTTTGTGCCGGATACCCTGGATACCAAGGTTTATGATGAAATTATTGCTGTTGAAAACGAGGATGCCTTTAGAACTGGTCGCGCTATTGCCCATAAGGAAGGCGTGCTGGTAGGTATTTCCTCCGGTGCTGCCGTATATGCGGCAACGGTGCTGGCAAAACGTCCGGAAAACAAGGGCAAGGTTATCGTAGCGTTGTTGCCTGATACCGGCGAGCGTTATCTCTCCACTCCGTTATTTGCTGAATAAGCAGATAAAATACATATCACATCCCATTTCCTAACCAAAAGAAAGCAGTCCGCGCGGACTGCTTTCTTTAATTTAGAGCGCAAAAAACCGCCGGCGTTATGTAACCGGCGGTTAAGCATTAAATTGAATAATTATCAATGCTGCGAGCTTTATAATTGTCGAGAATATTCTGCAGAGTGATATTGTCCAGATAGTCTGCAATAACCTTGTTCAGTCCCTGCCACAGCGGCAAGGTAATGCAATCGTTGCGACGTTCACAGCCTACAGGGTTAAAGTCCAGACAGGCTACCGGTGTAAGGTTGCCTTCTGTAAGGCGCAGAATGCTGCCGACAGTATACTCATGCGGTGCATTAACCAAACGATAACCGCCCTGAAAGCCACGGTTGGCCTGCAGGAAGTTGGATTTATTCAGAATAGGCACAATCTGCTCCAAGTATTTTTTGGAAATGTTTTGTCTTGCCGCAATGTCCTTGAGGGCAACGAAGCCGTCCTGCTGATGCTCAGCCAGATCCAGCATCATGCGCAGGGCATAGCGTCCTTTAGTTGATATTTTCATTGATTCTCCACCTTTGAGTTAAACTCGGTAATTATCTATAAACCTACTTAAATTATATGCTATTATGGATAATAAGTCAAATCTAAGAGGAAGAGCCGGTGAAATAATAAGCAACAGACAGAAGTATTTATGGATAGCGAGATTTTTATAAAGGTAATGCACAGCTTTTATCCACCAATCCACAAAAGTTATGCACATTGTGGATAACTTTTGTGAAAAACTGGGGATAAGTGGGAAATTATCGGGATAAATCCACCTGGAGAAGTGAATAACTTAATTTTAAAAAATCATTTTTACATAACACTTACATGATATCTCAAATAGTGCTATAATCACTAGCTAATACGTGATTGGGAGGAAATAGTCTTGGAACATAAAAATATTTATTAACTTGTTCTCGCAGGCGTATTGTGCGCTATAGGTTTGGTTGTACCTATGGTTATGCCGAAGGTGATTATCGGACCGATGTCCTTTACTTTGGGTGCGCATGTGGCAATTTTTTTGGCAATGTTTATTTCGCCTAAGGTGGCAGCTGCTGTCTGCCTTGGTACAACGATGGGCTTTTTCGTAACCACACCCCTGATTATCGCTGCGCGTGCGGCAACCCATATTATTTTCGCTCTGGTTGGTGCATTAATTATTAAGCGCTATCTGAATATTATGGAGAGCTTTGTGGCCGGTATCGGTCTGAATCTGGGACTTGCTGTATTGCATGCTTTGGGTGAGGTGCTTGTGGTAGCGCCTTTCTTCTTCAGCGGTTATATGTTTACGCCAGAGCAGCTGTCCAATGGCTTTATAATGAGCGTTATCGAGCTGGTGGGTGCGGGTACCGTTTTGCATTCGGTTATGGATTGCAGTATTTCCGTGCTGCTGTGGAAATTTGTCAGAGCGGCAGTACCTTCTATTAAACTGATTCGTGGCTAAGATGATATTTTAAAATTTAAAACTAAAAGCGTGCAGGCTTACAGCTGACGAATGTCAGCTTGTGCAAGCCTGCACGCTTATTTTTTATAATGCTTTAGCTGTTATTTTCTTGCTTTGGCAACCTCAGCAAAGGCAATTTCCGCAGCATCAATAGTCTTTTGCAAATCCTCGGGACTGTGAGCAACGGAAACGAAGTTTGTTTCGAACTGGGAAGGAGGCAGATAGATGCCCTGCTCCAGCATGGAGTGGAAGTAGATTTTGAATGCTTCCAGATCGCTGGCTGCAGCACTGTCAAAATCAGTTACCGGTTTATCGCTGAAGAAAACGGTGAACATGCTGCCGAGGCGATGAATCTGTACAGGTACACCGGCCTTAGCTGCTGCCTTTTCCAAGCCGCCGGTCAGAATAGCGCAAAGGCTTTCTGCGCGGTTGCAGACATCGTTCTGCTCCATATAGGTGAGTGCTGCAATACCTGCAGCCATAGCCAGCGGGTTACCGCTTAAGGTACCGGCCTGATACATCGGGCCGGCAGGGGAAACCATCTGCATGATTTCGCGCTTGCCGCCGTAAGCAGCAACAGGCAGACCGCCGCCGATTACCTTGCCAAGGCAGGTGATATCGGGGTCAATGTCATAAAGGGACTGGCTGCCGCCCTGAGCGCTGCGGAAGCCGCTCATAACCTCATCGCAGATGAGGAGAGCGCCATACTTTTTAGTGATGGCACGTACGCCTTCCAGGAAGCCTTCGTGCGGAAGTACAAGGCCCATGTTGCCCGGAGTCGGTTCCATAATAACGCAGGCGATTTCTTCGCCGCGTTCGGCAAAAACCTTTTCCAGAGCAGGCAGGTCGTTGAACGGTACGGTAATAGTGGTTGCCGCTACTGCCTTAGGTACGCCTGGGCTGTCGGGTACGCCGAAGGTAGCTCCGCCGCTGCCTGCTTTAACAAGCAGGCTGTCATGGTGACCATGGTAGCAGCCGATGAATTTGATGATGCAGTCGCGGCCGGTATAGGCACGTGCTAAGCGCAGAGCGCTCATGGTTGCTTCAGTACCGCTGTTGACCATGCGGACCATATCCATGGACGGAACAAGGCGGCAGACTAATTTTGCCAGCTCGGTTTCAGCAACTGTCGGAGCGCCGTAGGAGGTGCCCTTTTCAGCAGCATCCTTGATAGCGTCGGTTACGCAGTCGGGTACATGGCCCATGAGCAGCGGACCATAGGACATAACGTAGTCGATGTATTCGTTGCCGTCGATGTCATAGATTTTGCTGCCCTTGCCGCCGGAGATGAACGGCGGTACACCGCCGACACTGCGGAAGGAGCGCACGGGGCTGTTAACGCCGCCGGGGATATATTGGCGTGCTTCCTCAAAAGCAGCCTGAGATTTTGTATGTTCCATTGTTATATCTCCTTATTTGCCTTGCAGCCATTTTGCTACATCAAGCGCATGGTAGGTAATAATCATTTTGGCACCGGCACGCTTGAAGCCAAGCATGGTTTCCATAACGATACGTTTTTCGTCAATCCAGCCTTTTTCAGCTGCAGCCTTAACCATAGCGTATTCGCCGCTGACATTATAAACGCACAGCGGACGGTTGAAGGTTTCGTGTACGCGTTGTACAACGTCCAGGAAGGCCAGCGCCGGTTTAACCATAACGATATCTGCACCTTCTTCAATATCCAGAGCAACCTCACGCAGAGCCTCATCGCTGTTGGCGGGGTCCATTTGGTAGCCTTTGCGGTCGCCTGCGGACGGAGCAGAGTCTGCTGCGGCGCGGAAGGGACCGTAATATGCGGAAGCAAATTTTGCGGAATAAGCCATGATAGGAATATGGTTGAAGCCTGCTGCATCCAGTGCTTCGCGGATAGCCTTAACATAACCGTCCATCATATTGGAGGGAGCAATCATGTCAGCACCGGCCTGAGCATGGGAAACAGCAACCTTAGCCAGCAGCGGCAGAGTTTCATCGTTGTTGACGGTGCAACCGTTTTGCAGTACGCCGCAATGACCATGCTCGGTGTATTCGCACAGGCAGACGTCGGTAATGATAACCAGTTCAGGATATTTTGCTTTAATCAGCTTGCAGGCCTGCTGTACAGGCTCGTTCATATCCCAGCCGCTGCTGCCGACAGCATCCTTGTAGGACGGTACGCCGAAGAGCAGGACAGCGGGAATACCCAGCGCAACAACCTCGTCAACACATTCCATAACGCGGTCGAGGGACCAGTGGTAGTTGCCGGGCAGAGATTCGATTTCATGTTTAACGTTTTCGCCGGGAACGACGAAAAGCGGATAGATTAAGTCCTTTACGGAAACCTCGGTTTCACGGATCATTGCACGCAGATTTTCAGTAGCGCGTGTGCGGCGCGGACGGTATACAGGAAAACCGGTAATACTCATCTTGATACACTTCCTTATTTATTATAAAAATTTGTGATAGCGGTCATGAGGCCGTCGATTGTATATTCAGCGGCATTGATAGCCGGAGTATAGCCATGCTTTTTCAGGGTATCAGCAGTTACGGGGCCGATAGCAGCCAGAGCAGCCTTGTACAGCAGCTCCTTCTTGTCACCGAGAACCTCCAGCAGGTTGGTTACGGTGCTGCTGCTGGTGAAGGTTACGATGCTTGCTTCGCCGTTTTCGAGGGCTGCAATGAGCTCGTCCTTGTTTTCGCAGTCGGCAACAGTTTCGTAAGCAGTTACAACGTCAACGATAGCACCGATTTTGCGCAGAGATTCGGGCAGTACCTCGCGTGCAACCTTAGCACGTGCCAGCAGGATTTTGTCACCGGCGGTAATTTCGCCAGCCAGTGCTTCAGCCAGCTCCTCTGCTTTGTAAGCAGAAGGAATGAGGTCGGCGGTGAGGCCGTGCTCTGCCAGAGATTTGGCGGTGGCGCTGCCGATAGCGGCAAGTTTAACATTAGCTAGGGCGCGTGCGTCCTTCTTAGCAGCTCCCAGACGCTCGAAGAAGTAATCTACGCCGTTAGCGCTGGTGAAGACAAGCCATTTGTAGTCATTGATATTGGCAATAGCGTTGTCCAGCGGAGCGTAATCTGCTGCTGGAACAATTTTGATTGCCGGAGCTTCGATAACCTTGGCACCCTGTGCTTCCAGCTTTTTGGTGAGAGCGCTTGCTTGTGCACGTGCGCGGGTAACGATAACGGTTTTGCCGAAAAGAGGCTTGTTATCGAACCATTGCAGCTGCTCACGCAGACGTACAACCTCGCCGACGAGGAAGATAGCAGGCGGCTTCATGCCGGTTGCCTTAACGTCAGCGGCAGCTTTGCCGAGGGTAGTAATCAGTGTGCGCTGTTCGGGATGAGTGCCCCAGCGGATAACGGCAGCCGGGCAGTCGGCGCTGCGGCCGTTAGCGATGAGCTCGCGGCTGATTTTTTCAATATTTTCTACACCCATGAGGAAAACGAGAGTGTCAACAGAGGTTGCCAGACCCTTCCAATGGATGGTGGATTCGCCTTTAGTAGGATCCTCGTGACCGGTAATAACGGCAAAGGAGGTTGCTACATGACGATGGGTAACAGGGATACCGGCATATTCGGCAACAGCAATAGCACTGGTTACGCCGGGAACGAACTCAAATGGCAGGCCTGCTTCACGCAGTTCGATGGCTTCTTCGCCGCCGCGGCCGAATACAAAGGGGTCGCCGCCCTTCAAACGTGCTACAACCTTACCTTCGGCAGCCAGTTTTACCAGCAGCTTGTTGATATCGGGCTGGCGTATGGTGTGATTGGCGCTGGCCTTGCCAACGTAAACCATTTCTGCGTCCTTGCGGGCGAAGGCCAGAATACGCGGATCTGCCAGACGGTCATAAACAACAGCATCTGCAGTCTGCAGGCATTCCTTAGCCTTGAGTCCCAGAAGGCCCGGGTCGCCGGGGCCTGCACCGATTAAATATACTTTACCTTGTTTTGTCATGATGTCACTCTCCTTAAAGAATAGAGGCCAGAATTTCCTGACCGCCGGCAGCCAGCATTTTTTTGCCAAGCTGTTGACCGAGGCTGACAGCGTCATCAGCCTTGCCGTTTATTGTATCACGCAGAATAGTGTTGCCGTCTAAGGCAGCAATGATTGCTTCAATGCGAATGTTTTCACCATCAACGTCGGCATGTACGCCGATAGGAACCTGGCAGCCGCCTTCCAGTAAGCCCAAGAAGGCACGCTCGGCATCGGTAGCCTGTTTGGTGTTCAGGTCGTTTAGGAAGCCCAGCATATCGCGTACTTCTTTATCCGCGGTACGCGCTTCGATTGCCAATGCGCCCTGGCCTACAGCCGGCAGGCAGACATCAGCAGGAATCAGGCTGGATATGCGGTCACCGTGTCCCAGACGCTCCAGGCCTGCAGCGGCCAGAATAATAGCATCATACAGTCCTTCGTCCAGCTTACGCAGGCGGGTATCAACGTTGCCGCGCAGGTCACGGATTTCCAAATCCGGACGCTTAGCTAACAGCTGTGCCTTGCGGCGCAGGCTGCTGGTGCCGACTACAGCGCCGAGCGGCAGTTCTTCGAAGCTGCCATATTTGTTGCTGACAAAAGCATCACCGACGTTGGCACGCTCGGTAATTGCTGTCAGGCACAGGCCTTCCGGCAGCACGGTAGGCATATCCTTTAGGCTATGAACTGCCAAGTCAATAGTGCCGTCTAAAAGATCCTCTTCAATTTCTTTGGTAAACAAGCCCTTGCCGCCGATTTGCGCCAGGGGTACGTCTAAAATACGGTCGCCTTTGGTGACAATTTTTTTCAGTACAACCTCACATTCAGGATATTCCTTGCGCAGTAAGGCTGCAATATGATTACTTTGCCAAAGCGCTAAAAGACTTTGTCTAGTTCCAATCGTCAATTTTGCTTTCATCACCAAACTCCTCTCCGGTTTCGTTCAATAAAAATAAATCACACATCATTTTTTTATAGCGTTCTTCTTCAGAAGTACCTGCTACAGCATTCATAGCCTTCATAGGCTCGCGCAGAAATTTATGCTCCAGACGTTGAGTCATCAGGTCAATAATGCGCTTTTCGTGGTCGGTAAGATTTGGCAGCTTAATAAATGCCTTTTTCAAAACCTTTTGGCGCAGGAAATTCATTTTGTCATGCAGCTGTACCATAACAGGGCGCATGGTGTAATAACGCAGGCGCTCCTTAAGAGCACCGATTTCCTCGCTGATAATCTGCTCGGCAACGTGAGCTTCCTTTTCACGGAAGTTTTTGTTCGTATCAACAACGCCTTCCAAATCGTCAATGTTATAAATAGTTACGCCGGCAACATCGGCCAGTCTGGGGTCGACGTCACGCGGAACGGCAATATCAATCAGAATCAGCGGTCTGCCGTTGCGCTTGGGGAGCAGAGGTCCTAAATTTTCTACGGTAAGCACGTAATGCGGCGCACCGGTAGATGTTATGATGATATCAGCATCGGCGGCATGCTCGAACATGGCACGGTAGGGAATAGCCGTACCGTGGAACTTGCCTGCCAGATCCTGCGCTCTTTCGTAGTGACGGTTGCTGACGCAAATAGTTTGCGCACCCTTGTCCAACAGATGCTGTGCAGTAAGCTCACTCATATGACCGGCACCGACTACCAAAATCTGCGCCTTGCTCAGGTCGCCTAAAATTTTGATGGCCAGGTCAACAGCGGCACTGGAAACAGATACGCTGCTGTAAGCAATTTTTGTTTCGGTACGCACACGTTTGCCGACAGCAATAGCCTTATTCATAATGGTATTGAGAATCGTATCTGTCATACCGTTAGCACGGGCAATCTGGTAAGCATTTTTAATCTGGCTGAGAATCTGTCCTTCGCCGACAATCAAGGAGTCCAGACTGGAGGCTACACGGAACAGATGCTTGACGCAACTTGTTCCGTTCAGATTGTAAAAATAATCGCTTTGGTAATGTTCACCTGCTAAATGCTTGAGCAATGATTTGATAAAGGGAATTGCTTCATGCGGATTTTCGATAACCATGTACAGCTCAGTGCGGTTGCAGGTGGAAAGCAGCATGGCTTCGGGAATATTATCGTAATTGCGCAGGCGGCGCAGAATACTTGCCACCCTGTCATTGGAAAAATTAAAACGTTCACGGATCTCAACGGGGGCGGTCCTGTGATTGAGTCCTAAAACTGTTAACTGCATCTAATACCTTCTCCTTTGCTTGAGCAGCCTTACCTGCTATAACTAAATTTAGTAAATCCTGTTTCAAAACACTGCGCCAGAATTGCGTCCGCTCCTGCGGCGTACTTTCGATATTTTTTACTTCTTCCCTCTGCAGTAGCAGAAAGCTGTTGAAATCGGCCAGCTCTGGTGTCAGGATATGCTCCAGCTGCTTTTTCAGCAAGCGTGTGAAAGCAGGCATACCGCCTGTTGCCAGTGCTATGGTAATATCACCTTCGCTGATAGCTGAGGGGACAGTGAAATTACTCAGCTCCGGTTCAGTAATATTATTGACGAGGCAGGGAGCAGCATCTGAAATCTGCCTGTTTACGGCCTTATTATCTGTGGCGGCAATAACCACAAAGGCGTTCTGCAGATATTCAGGCTTGTAGTAATCCTTGATGAGCGTGCAGCCTTGCATAGAGGCGAGTTTTTGAACTTCGTCGCAGAAGAGCGGGGCGACGACGGTTACATTGGCACCGGCGTCTAAAAGCGTGGCAAGCTTACGGGCGGCAACAGTGCCGCCACCGATAATTACACAGCTTTTGTCCGCTACACGCAGCATTGCAGGATAATGAAAATTAGTTTTATTAAGCATATAATTAACCACCTTTAGGAACGTGATAATGAGTGTCATTAAATATGTTTCCTAACCTTTATATAATATCATATCTGAAGCAAATTATAAAGATATTGAAGGCTTTTTAAGTGTGAAAAACATAAGAAAGTACCTGAAATAAGAAGATTAGCGGAATGATTCCAAAAAACGCCGAAAATATTCGTTGAAAACTAAAAACTCCCGCTGTAATCCGTTAAGATTGCTCAGCGGGAGCCTTATTAAGTCTTATTAATTTTTATTGGTTAATTATTTGCCGAAATATCTTTTCAGCAGACCTGCGAAAGCTTTGCCATGGCGAGCTTCATCACGAGCCATTTCATGAACGGTGTCATGGATAGCATCCAGGTTCAGAGCCTTAGCACGTTTTGCCAGGTCGGTTTTGCCTGCGGTTGCACCGTTTTCAGCTTCTACACGCATTTCCAGGTTCTTTTTGGTGGAGTCGGTTACAACTTCGCCCAGCAGTTCTGCAAATTTAGCAGCATGTTCAGCTTCTTCAAAAGCAGCTTTTTCCCAGTACATACCGATTTCAGGATAGCCTTCGCGGAAAGCTACGCGGCTCATTGCCAGGTACATGCCAACTTCGGAGCATTCGCCGTTGAAGTTAGCACGCAGGTCAGCTTTGATATCTTCAGGAACGTCGGAAGCGATGCCTACAACGTGTTCGGCAGCCCAGCCCATTTCAGCAGCCATTTCCTGGAATTTGGAAGCGGGAGCACCACATTGCGGGCATTTTGCCGGAGCAGCTTCGCCTTCATATACATAACCACATACTTGACATACAAATTTTTTCATATTAGTTCCCTCCATGTTTTTATATTGCATTGCTTAATTTTATTTTTGACTTGCACAGCTTGTGTGCCCTTGACACTTATATAATAACACAGGCTGACACAGTTGTCAATAATAATTATCCGTTAGTTTTTGTTTTAATTTAGTTAGTCGTAGCTGACAAATTAAAATTTGAGAGTTAAGCCCAGATTAACGCCTTTAGCCTTCATGTCGAGGTCTTCGCCGAAAGCATCATCGAATGTCTGATTATAGTAAGAAGCGTTAACTTCCAGGTTGTTCAGAATAGGCTTGCTGATGCCGATTTCATAGCCGCTGTTTCTGTTGCCGTAGCCAACATTTCCCCAAACAGTGAAGAGTGCGGGAATATCATAGGCAGCCTGCAGACCGATTTGACCGGAGTTTTTGGTTTTACCGCCAAAGTCACTGGAGGTATCAGCGTTCAGATAACCTGCGTAAGCGGAAATACCTGGCAGAACCTTATACATAAGATTGAATTGTTGAGTGCGGGTTTTGGCTTCGTCTGCTTTGTAATTATTCCATTTGTAATTTAAAGCAGTTTTTGGCCGATGCCGACAGTTGCGCCAAGATAGGTGCTGTTGGATTTGCTGAATTTATAGTTGTCACCCTTAAGACTGGATGGCAGAGTAATACCTGCATCAATGGCTACCTTGCCGGCGTCATAATTCTTCAGCGGAGAAGCATAGGCGCTCAGGCTGCAGGTAGTAGCAAGGCAGATTGCGGCGCCGAAAGCTAATAAAGCATGTGTAGATTTCATTTTGTATCACTCCTTTTACAACATAATTTTGCTTTTAACTTAATTTTAGCATATAAAGATAGTTATGCAAGCAAAAAGCAGTGATGTGTTTATGACAAATCTGTTAAAAGTACTTGTAAATTTGTGCGGAAAAGAGGATAATTATAATGTATGACTATAGATAAAACAAGGGGATTTTATGAGCGCAGATTCTAAAGCTTCTAATAGTAAATTTTTAAAGGGAACCTTAATTCTCACAGCTTCCAGTATTGTGGTCAAGGTTATCGGTTCCTTAAACTGGATTATTTTGTCACGTGTATTGGGTGGCGAGGGCATTGGCCTGTATCAGATGGGCTTTCCTATCTATCTGATGGCGATAACCGTATCAAGTGCCGGCGTGCCGGTGGCTATTTCGATTATTACCTCCGAAAAGCTGGCAAACAAGGATTACCGCGGCGCGAAGCGAGTATTTAATGTTTCACTGCGAGTGCTGCTGTTGACGGGCCTTTTGTTTTCGTCTTCACTGTTTTTCGGTGCGGACTGGCTGGTTAATAACCATATCATCCGCGACAGCCGTGCGTATTATTCTATTATCGCTCTGGCGCCTGCGGTTTTCTTTGTAACCTTTCTGGCAAGCTTCCGCGGTTATCTGCAGGGCTGGCAGATTATGACGCCGACGGCGGTCAGTGAGATTGTCGAGCAGCTGACACGTGTTATTACCATGCTCGTTTTTGCCGACCTCTTCATGCCGTACGGTCTGGCGTTCGCTGCAGGCGGTGCCAGCATGGGTGCCGGTGTAGGCGCGTTCTGTGCACTTTTGGTGCTGATGTGGTTCTATCGCCGTCTTAAGCAGCGTCTGCAAAAGGAAATGGCAGAGCAGGATGACAGTGCGCCGGTAGAAAGCGCCGGGCATATCATCAAGCGCTTGCTGAAGCTGGCTTTGCCGGTATCCCTGACCAGCCTGATGCTGCCGATTGGTGCGAATCTGGACCTTTTGATTGTGCCGCAGCGTTTGGAAGCGGCCGGCTTTGATATTCACCATGCGACAGAGCTGTTCGGTTATCTGACCGGTATGGCGGTGCCGCTGGTTAATCTGGCGACAATTTTTACTGCTGCTATGACCATCAGTCTGGTGCCGTCGATTTCTGAATCTCGTGCGCTGAGCAGCTTTGATGCTATCCGTGATAAAATCCGTATTGCCTTCCGCGTAGCGATGATTATCACCTTCCCGTGCTTTATGGGCTTGTATTGTCTGGCGGAAAAGGTTGCGGCGCTTGTTTATAACGCTCCCGGTGCGGCACCTGCGATTCAGACGATGAGCATCGGTATTCTGTTTTTAGGTATGCATCAGATTAGTACAGGTATTCTGCAAGGCCTTGGCCGCACGGCAATCCCTGTAATCAATATGATTATTGCCTGCATTGTAAAAATTGCTATGAGCTGGTATCTTACTGCTGTGCCGGAGCTGGGCATCCGTGGTGCGTCGATGGCGACGGTGGCAGATTTTGCCGTGGCAGCGATTATCAATATGGGCTTTATTTACAAGCTGACAGGCTATAGCTTCTCTGTTGGCAGCATTATCCGCCCCTGCTTTGCTTCCGGTGTCATGGGCGCGGCGATTTACGGCGTGCTGATGCTTACGGAAAGCATGGGTATGTGGTGTGTGCTGTTTGCTATGGCGGCAGCTGTTCCTGTCTATGCATTGGCGCTGCTGGCCTGCGGTGGTTTGAATAAAGAGGATTTGGACAACGTGCCCTTTGTGGGACGCAGATTGTTGGCAGTAGGCCAACGCTTTGGTCTTTTCAAGTGAGGTAATTAAAATAATGGAGGAAAGGAAATGTGAGCTGCGCTTGCCTAATGGCAAGGTAGTAAATTTTTCGTATGCTAAGCTCAAGGCAGGCATTGCTGTTACTGCCCTGGTGCTTGTAGGAGCAATCGGCGGAGCCGGCTATTTATATCATCAGCTGGCGGATTATCGCAGCGAAGCAGCTGATTATGCTGCGTATAAGCAAAATAAGGCTGAGCAGCAGACAAAGCTGCAGAAGCTGTTGCAGGATAACGAAAGAATGCTGCGTGACATGGCGGAAATCTCTAATCTGGAGAAAAAGCTGCGCCGTGCTGTCATCCGTGATGTAGACAGCAGCAAGCTGGGCGAGGGCACCAGTATGGTGGATTCGACAGCGGCAAAGGAAACGTCTGCCAATACGTCTTATACAGGCAAGGGCGGGCCTGCTAAAATGGATATCAACGGTACCATGGCGGTGCTGACTGCGCAAAATGCCAATATCAAAAAGATGCTTGATGGCACAAAAAAATCCGTCAGTGAGCTCTTAAGTGAGGTTGAAGGCTCCGGCGGCGGTATGTCGTCCTTCCCGGATAAATGGCCTACCGACGGCGGTACTATCAGCAGTAATTACGGTGTGCGCACAGGTCCGATTGAGGGCGGCTATGACTGGCATCCCGGTCTGGATATAGCAGTTGACTTTGGCGCACCGGTTTATGCGACGGCTGCCGGTACGATTGAACAGGCAGGCTGGAACGGCGGCTACGGGCGCTATGTGCGTATCAATCATGGCAATGGCTATGAAACAGCCTACGGACATATGAGCGGCATTGCCGTTGCTGCAGGGCAGAAGGTAATCAAAGGCGAGATTATCGGCTTTGTAGGCAGTACAGGCTACAGCACCGGTCCGCATGTACATTATGAGGTATTGGCGGATGGGCAGAATATTGATCCGTTCTATGTGCTGAAAAACAGGTAAAGGCTGATAAATGCTGCTATCTGCGGCAAATAGCAGATTAGTAAAATTAAAAATAGATTTTTTTGAACCACTATAACGGAATAGTTGTAGTGGTCTTTTTGTATGAGCAATTCAGTTTGAGATTAGCGAGTTAAGGCTGCAAGTTTTCTCTGACTGTAAAAAATACGTAAAACATTTTGCTTAATCATGTTTCCTGCTTTACAGCAGGAAGCGCCGGTGTTATCATTATCTTAATATTATAAATAATTACAGGCGAGGAGGTCCGCATTATGTCCATCAGAGAAATTTCCTTCCCTTCTGCCAACGGCAGAGATACCATCAAGGCCTGGTCCTACAGTCCTTTAGGCCAACCGAAAGCTATTGTACAGCTGATTCACGGCTATGGTGAGCATTCACGCCGCTATCTGCACATGATCAGCAAGTTCAACGAAGCAGGCTTTGTAGTGTTTGCTGATGACCATCTCGGTCATGGGAAAACCGGCTATGACGGAGGCACCCTGGGTGACCCGCATTCCGGCGGCTATATGACCTATCTGAAGGATGAAAAGGCTTTGCATGATATTGCTAAAGAGGCATATCCCGAGCTGCCGTATTTCGTTTTCGGCCATAGCTGGGGTTCTATGCTGGCGCGTGCTTATGCGTCTATCTACGGTGAGGATATCAAAGGTATGATGCTGTGCGGTGTCTGCTCGCAGTGGCAGGGCTGTGAGGATGCCTATGTTAATGCAGAATTTAAGGCTGCTTATGAGGAAAATCCGTATCAGCCTTGTGGCGTCTGGTTTGAGCGTGTTTTCTGCGGTATGACGGACAGGGTGGAAAATCCGAATGGTCCGGCAGACTGGATTGCAACAGATCCGCGCATTGTTGAGGACCATGCAGGCGATATGTTCAATACCTTTGATACTACGCTGGAGCTGTGCTATGATTTCGTGCAGCTGTATCATTATATTGAAAATGATGAGTGGGCTACCAAGGTGCCGCAAAATATTCCCAGCTATCTGATTGCCGGTGACCAGGATCCCTGCGGTAATTATGGTGAGGGCTTGTATCATGTAGCAAATCTGCTTTCAAAAACAGGACATAAGGTTTCCGTAAAGCCGTATCCTGGCTTCCGTCATGAAATTCACAATGAGCTGTGCTTGCGTGATGAAGTTGAAGCCGGACTGATTAAATTTATGGATGATTGCTTAGCGTAAAATAGTTATAAAAAAGGGGCTGCCTTGCGGCAACCTCTTTTACTTTAGAAGCTCCCATATATCGCTTACGTTTTCAGCCAGCAGCTTAGCACCGTGCGCTTCCAGAAAGGCGCGTCCTCTGAAGCCCCAGCAGGCGCCGATGCAGGGCACGCCTGCATTGCGGGCGGTGTCGAGGTCGGTATCCGAATCACCGATGTAAATAGTGCTTGCAGGCTCAGCGTGTAATTGCTGCATAATTGCCAGCAGCATATCCGGCGCAGGCTTTTTGGCGATGCCGGCGCGCTCGCCGCAGGCAGCGTCGAGCCGGCCGTCAAAGTATTGCTTAGCCAGCGCCTGTACGCCGTAATCCGCCTTGTTGGAAACAATGGCGGTGCGGCAGCCTGCAGCACGCAACTGCTGCAAAAGCTGCGGCACACCTTCGTAGGGGCGGGTGCTGTCGGAGCAGTGCTCCTTATAGTATCTGTTGAAGCTGGCAAAGACCTCCTCCTGCAGCTTTGCAGGCGTGTCAGCCGGTACCGCACGCTCAATCAGCTTGTGAATGCCGTTGCCGACAAACAGGCGTACTTCGTCTGTGGTGCGTTGAGGCAGCTTGTGCTCTGCTAAAGCATGGTTGGTAGCGGCAGCTAAATCTGCCAATGTGTTGAGTAAGGTACCATCAAGATCAAAAATAATAGTTGTATATTTCATGATTTAACTCCCTATAATATCTTTAAATTGGCTTTTTATCACAATTAGTGGGAAAACAAAAAATGCAACAGCTTATAAAAACATAGCCATATACAATGGCATTACTATTTTTTTGTCATTAACGCCAACATTCCCGGAAATAAGTTTATAGCCATAAGGAATTTGTGCCTGCTCTAAGATTCTATTCAACGATACGGTAGCGCCCCTATTAGCCTTCACTTCCACAGGAATAATTTGCGCCTCCTTAGTAATAAGAAACTCTATTTCTGTTTCACCATTCTGAGATCGGAAATAGTTTAGCTTATGTCCTCTCTTCACCAGCATATCAGCAATGAGATTTTCATAAATACCTCCCTTAGCCGCTCCGGTAAGCGTATCATCAATAATAGCCTTTTTCATATCATACCCATACATAGCTATGAGCAGGCCAATATCTGCTAAATACAACTTATACATATCCTCTTTTTCATAAGCAGCTAAAGGAAAAGCAGGCGTACTAACGTTATAACACAAATAAACAAGATTTGCATCCCGTAGCCACTCAATGCTATTTTCAAATTTACGAGCCGTTCCCTTTTTCTCTACAACAGAGAATTGAAATTTTTTGTTTTCTTTAGCCAACTGCTTAGGAATAGAAAAATAGCAATTTTTTACCTTAGGCTTCTCTGTATTGCTGGCATATTTAGAAACGTCCTCCTGATAACTGGCAAGTATTTTCTCCTGTTCTTGCTGTACAAGTCCAAAATGCTGCGTTTCGACAAACTTATTAACTACAGAAGGCATACCGCCTACCGCCATGTACTCACGCAACAGCTTTAACATCTGCTCATGTACAGCAGGCGGTACTGCTTCTTTTAGCAAAAAATAATCTTGTAAGATCGCTATTTTCTCATCAGTGTAACCCGAGGCCCATAAATATTCCTCAAAGTCCAGAGCATACATTGTAATCTGCTTCTCATAGCCAACAGGAATAGAGTTGACCTCTTTATAGCTGATACCTAAAAGTGAACCGGAAGCAATAACATCATAACGATTATCCAGCGCTAAAAATTTCAATGCTGTTCTTGCCTCAGGACATGCTTGGATTTCATCTAAAAAAATCAATGTTTCATGCTCAAAAAAGCGGCTTTTAGGAAGCAACAAAGAAATTCTTTTATATATCTCAGCTGCTGACAAATTACCCACAAATATTTCTTTGAACTTTGGCATCTCAATAAAATTTATATAAATATAACTACGGTAATGCTCCCGTCCAAAATAATCTATGATATAAGTTTTGCCTATTTGGCGTGCACCTTTGACTAATAAACATTCTTGTTGTTTATTTTCTTTCCAATGTATCAGAGCATCCAAAAATTTACGCTTAAGCATTTTCATCCTCCTCAAAGCATAAGTTTATGCTTTTATTATAACAGTATTATTACATAGCTTCAAGGAAAATGCAGATTTTAAGGGTATTATTGAATAAAAAATGCAGATTTTCAGGATGCTTCTCTGCAGAAAATGCATATTTTTCTAAATTTGGCGTAATTAGCTATTAGCAAGCAGCACATAGGCCAGAAGTAATCTAAAGATTTTTTGTGTCAATCATTTTTATGTCTGTCAGCAGCCTTTTGAACTTCAGATTTTCTTCCTCGTCTATTGTAGCACAAATAAGGCAAATGCTTTATAATATTGTTATATTTTAAGTATGGAGGATAGAGCATGACTTATGATTACGCTCGCTTAGCGAAAATTAAGTGTTTTCTTTTTGATATGGACGGAACCATTAACCTGGGTAACGAACTGATTCCGGGTATGGAGGGATTTTTTGATAAATTGAAGGCAGCAGGCAAGGAATATTATCTGCTGACGAATAATTCTTCCCGTAGCCACGAGCATTATGTGCAGAAGATGAACGGACTGGGCGTACCTGTTACACGTGAGAATATCTTGATTTCATCAGATGCGTTGACCAACTGGATGCAGAAGAACAAGCCGGGCGCGAAGCTGTTTGTGCTGGGAACGCCGCAGCTGTTGGCAACTATTGAGGAAGCAGGTTTTACGCTGACGAATACGTTGGAGGAGGGTGCTGATTATGTAGTTGTCGGTTTTGACCAGACACTGACATATGACCGCCTTACTACCGCCTGCCGCCTGATTGACAAGGGTGTGCCGTATGTTGCTACGCATCCTGACGTGCGCTGCCCGATTGAAGGCGGCGAATTCATTCCTGATACCGGTGCAATGCTGGAGCTGATTAAAACTGCTACCGGCAAAAAGCCACAGCTGATTTTCGGCAAGCCTTACAAGTATATGGTGGATGTGGTTTTGGACAAAACCGGTTATAAAAAAGAGGAAATTGCTATGGTGGGTGACCGCCTGGCAACTGATATTGCCTTTGGCCTGAACAATGACATTCTTTCGGTAATGGTGCTGACAGGTGAAGCGACTATGGAAGATGTGGAAAACGGCTCGATTAAGCCGGATATTATTTTACCGCATGCTAAGGAAATTCTGCAATATCTTGGTTAATAACGGATAAATATTTTGTCTTGATAATGAAAGGAGTATTGCTATGGCTGTTTTGGAGCAGACTGCTGTATTGACTGATGCTATTCGCCCGGTGCCTGCGAGTGAGCTGGAGGCGCGTCTGGAGAAGTTTCGCCGACTGATGGATGAAATGCATCCCGGTTGGGAGATGGCTGCAGTCAATCATAAGGTTGCAATGTATTATTTCACGGGTACGATGCAGGATGGTGTACTGCTGATTCGTCCGCAGGATGCTGTTTTCTGGGTGCGCCGCAATTATGAGCGCGCAGTAAACGAATCGCATTTCAGCGATATCCGTCCGATGCACAGCTTTCGTGAGGCTGCTGCCTATTATGGCAGTGCGCCGCGCATTATGTATGTAGAAACGAAGAAGGCTACCTTGGACTGGGAGCGTATGCTGCATAAGTATTTTGCCTTCGAAGAGGTTGGCTCCTTTGATGCGGTACTGCAGGAGCTGCGTCTGCGCAAGAGTGCTTACGAGCTGCAGCAGATGGAACGCTCCGGCGCTATTCACGAAACAGTGCTGGATGTTGTTGCTCCTAAGCTGATTCATGCAGGTATCAGCGAGGCTCAGCTGGCTATCGAGCTTTACAGCGAGATGGTGCAGCGCGGTTCGCACGGAACGGCGCGCTTTAACCAATCCTTGGGCGAGGAGGTTGTCGGTCTGGCTTCCTTTGGCAAGAGTGGTTTAGTACGCACCGGCTTTGACGGCCCTGGCGGTACCGGTGGCACCTGTATAGCGGTGCAATCCATCGGCAATGCCTTCCGCAAGCTGACGTCCGGTCGACTGGTTTATCTTGATGTTCCCTGCGGCTTTGACGGTTATCATACAGATAAGACTGTCGTTTATTATTTCGGCAGTCTGCAAAAGGACGAGCAATGCGCAAGACTTTTGGCGGCGCAGCAGCGTTGCCTGGAGCTGGAGCAAGAGGTAGTGTCCATGATGGTGCCTGGTGAGCCGATTGAAAACCTGTATTTGCGCACCATGGAAAAGTTTGATAATGTTTACGGTGATGCGTTTATGAACGGCGGTAAATTCCTGGGTCACAGCATTGGTCTGGTGATGGATGAAGCGCCGGCTATAGCAAAGGGCTTTAAGCAGCCGCTGGAGCCCGGTATGACCTTTGCCGTAGAGCCTAAAATTGCTTTGCCTGGCTTAGGTCTGGTAGGCACGGAAAACACCTATGTAGTTACGGAAAAGGGCGCATGCTCGCTGACCGGTCACTCACACGCGCTGCGTGAAATCGAATAGTATTACGGTAAAATAAAAATGCTGCGGGCGCAAAGCCTGCAGCATTTTTCAGTAATAGTCTTATTCAGCTAATTCCTTGGCGCACTCTACGAATTTTACTCCGGCAGCAGCCATTTCCTGCATAGCGCTTGCGATGGTTTCGGGAGCAATGCCGCGGCAGGCAGCCTTGTTCAGGATAACATCGAAGCCTGCCGCCTTCAGCTGCAGTACGGTGTTCTTTACGCAGTAATCGGTTGCCAGACCGCCGCAGATAACGGTGGTGATACCGTGGCAACGCAGATATTCGATGGCACCGGTGGAAAGAGTGTCCTTCAAGTCATGGTAGCAGGCACCGTAGGGATGCTTATCTGCTTCAATGCCCTTGAATACCTGATAATCATAGGCAGCTTCATCAAGGCCGTCGATAAAGTCAAAGCCTTTGGTGCCGATAATGGCATGTGCCGGCCAACGGATATCAAGATCAGGATAGCCGCTGATGGGAGTGAGCGGAGCGTGCTCGGCGTCGCTTATCCAGAGCGCGCAACGGCTGTGCGCGTCGCGGGAAGCGAGGCGCAGGCTGGCGAACTGTGCCTGGGCGTTCAGCTCGGGAGCGATGGTATCGCCTTCGGCAACCGGCAGCTCATCGGGGCAGACCGGGGTGAAGGTGTTTTGTGCGTCAATATCAAAGGAGGCAATGTATTTTTTTTCCGGTAATTGCATAGTGAACCCTGCTTTCTGTTTCAATTTAGACTTATTGTAGTATACCGCCGTGATTTTAGCAATAGGGAAAATACTTTTGCTATCAGTATTGCAAGTGGTAACGATATTAATATAAAAGGTGGCAACGTAGCCAGTGAAGCAGGAAAAGCCGACCTTGCTGCCGAAAATAATACAAATATCGCTAATGAAGAGTAGGTGGCAAAATGAAAGGATTATTAAACATATATATAGAAAAAAACACAGGTGAAATATCTATTTTAGTATATCACGTTACGACTATTGGGTTTAGCAGAAGCATAGGAAAAATTATCGATAATATCAGTAATGAATCTTTAAAGGAGACAGTAATTAAATGCATAAAATTCAGTTTAGCTGAATATAAAAGTGAAGATAAAGAAAATCTTGCTCCATTTAAACTCACAAAATACAAAACATGGAATCGTTTTTTTAATATGCACTATGTTGTTGAGGTGACTTATATAGAAGAAAACCAAGAATATTATATAAAAATGCTTCAAAGGAAAAAAGCTACCAGGTCTTTCGGAAGTGCAGTAAGTGGTTTTGAATTTAAAATAAAGAGGGAAGACTTTGATTCTCAATTTGATGGTATAATTAAAAAAATAATGGATAATCTTGAGGAATATCAAAGCTAAATTTGTTGGAATTAGTGGCAATGTTAGCAAGGATAATGTTGATAGCAAATATGAAAGCGTTACAGACCAAAGCGGTATTTACGCAGGTAAAGGTGGCAGAAGATAATAATGACCTTTTATTAGAACAACAGCAGCAATTTTAGATGCTAATGTGGCTTATGTGAAATTAGAATACATGGGGAATACAAATGAAAAATAAAATAGTATATTTAATTATAATATTATTATGTGGATATAATGTGTTTGTTCCTTCAGATTCGTTGCAAAAACAAGAATTGAAATACGTTAATGAATATATCAAATTGCCGTTACCAGATGATAGCGAAACTTTGATACCGCAAGGGAATAAAATTCCGCGGTATTATTCGTTATATGCTGATAAAAACTTTGATTTGGAAGAATTTTTATCTATATTACGTAGACAAGGATGGGTTGATCACGAAAAATATAGAGATAATGAAGTTTACTATTATGTGTTTAGAAAAAATGGCTTTTTATATACTTTACGAATATATGATAATGGGAGATGGGGTGATGGATTAACATATGAACAATAGGTTCGTTAAAAATATATTGCTAGTAGCAGTTATATCATTTTTGTTTTTTGGCTTGATTAAGATAGTGGGGAATATGATCTTATATAATTCTATGGAAATAAATGAAACAGAGCGTTTTTTTTGGTCATGTGCAAGAGAACTGCAGTTACCTGGAGAAGTAATTCGCTTTGAAGAAAAGAAGGGTATACGTTTTTTTAGAGATAAAACTATTATTAAAGTAAAGTATAAAAATGATAAAAATTTGAAGGAGGATGAAATATCAGATCTTTAAAAAAAGATGGATGGAAAAAAGAAAATAATAGAATGATTTTTTATAAAAAACAATCATATGTTGAAGTGATTTCTACCAATGAAGATTATTATGAGATATTATATAAACATATGTAGTTGACTATAATAAATGCTGCGCGACGAAAATATCCGCCTGAATGCTAAAAAGGACATCAGCATTGCTGGTGGGATTTTGAGTGCGAAAAATGATGTGGACTTGGATGCTAAAGTAGGTGAAATCATGTTAGGATTATTAGATATATATATTGAGCGTGATACTTTTCAAATCTCTGTATTAGTATATCATATTAACCATATAGGCTTTGGTGAAGCTATGAAAGAGTTGATAAACGTAAAAAACATGTCATATTTGAAAAAGTCGGTTGAAGACGCAATTGCTTTAAGCTTATCAGAGTATAAGAGAGATGTAGAAAAATGCAATTTTTTCAAACTTACAAAATATAAAACTTGGAATAAGTTCTTTAATGCACATTATGTTATTGGAATAACTTATGATAATGAAAAATTGTTATATAGAATAGAAATGCCTGAAAGAGATAATAAAACTAAATCATTCGGTAATACTGTAAGTGGTTTTGAATTTAAAATAAAGAAGGAAGAATTTGATTCTCAATTTGATGGTATAATTAAAAAAATAATGGATAATCTTGAGGAATATCAAAGCTGATTTTGTTGGAATTAGTGTCAATGTTAGCAAGGATAATGTTGATAGTAAATACGAAAGCGTTACTGACCAAAGCGGTATTTACGCAGGAAAAGATGTCTTTGGCATTGGAAAAAATACTGATTTAAAAGGCGAGATAATTTTCAGCACAACATGAAGAAAATAGTATAGGTACATTAATGCCTTATCAAAGAAATATCTCTTGAAAATAATACTGTTACTTCAAAGAGAGAAGATGTCTTTGGCAATACTACTAATATTAAGTAACAATCAACTTTGAACAAGAAAAATTGTAAGATACATTAAATTATACAGGTCTATTATTTTATATAAAAACAGCAGGTGGTATCTTAAACAAATGAGAAGAGTAATAATATATTTTCTGTTTATAATGATTCTTGGGTTTTATTACAATGATATGATTAATATTCCATTGTGGCAGCGATATTTTCCTATAAAAGTTATGGCTTTAGTAATGGAAAATATTTTTAGCTCGATATATTTAGGATTATGGTCGTTTGGATTAATTGATAATGTAAAAAAAAGTCTAATTAAATCTATAGGGATAATGTTTCTAGGGATGATGTTTTTAAAAATCATACACGTTATGACTGGGGAGAATTTATGGTTTTTGTTCTATTGAATAAAAATGGCTTGGAACATGGTGATTCTGAAAAAGAATGCTCTAAATGCGCTTGTTGGCGGTATTATGAGTAAGCTTACTAGCGGTGAGTTCCTTGCGGGAGCAAGTGCTGCTGGAATAAATAAGCTGGTAATTGAAGAAATAGATAAGGTTGCAGATGCTGATCCTGATAAGGTGCAGTGGGTTAGTGCTGTCTTAGGAACAGTAATTAGTGTCTGGTAATACGCAAGCTGGCGCAAGTACTGCTACGAGTGAGACGAAGAATAATGAATATTCAAAGAAAGAAGCTGAACAATGGTACTTTATTGGAGAATTTATTAAAAACTTTGATTTTAGCAATTGGCAATATGGAGATCTAATTTTTGCATATCAAGTTGGAGAAGGTGCTGCTGACCTAATTGGTGCTCAAGGAGGAATGATTATAACTCTAGACAAAGTATGCTTTTCTGTTGGAGTGCAAGGTGGTTTTTCTGCGGTTGCTAGTGATGGCTCTGGTAATAAGTTATATGTTTTAAAACCGAAGTTTGGAATAATAGATTTTATTAAAAATGGAGGGACGTTAGAACGCGATTATTTTGTAACGGATCCTGAAGAATTTGATAAAGTGATGAAAGGTGTGTCTATGGGAGTATCAGCTTCGGTAGGATTGAATTTTTCTTATAGTACAACACCGGATAACTATACTGTGATTTCTTTTGGTACTGGTTCCAATGTTGGCATTGGCGGTAATTATTCTATTACGTGGTGATGTTATGAAAATAAAAAGTTTATTATACATACTGTTGATTCAATGTACTATATTTTTAACTGTTTTACTTTCTCCGAGTACAGATGATATAACTGGAAAAGATTTTAAAATTTCCTGTATGGATAAATTGTTACCTAGAATTTTCCAATTAGAGTTACCTAATGGAAAATCTATTAGAAATTTTAGAATTTCTTTTACAAATGCAAAGGTGATGGGTAGAACTGCAATTATAGAGATTTGGTTTGATAGTGAATTGTATTTTAATGATGTGGAAAAAATGATATTCAAAAATAATACTACTAAATTATTTCGTGAAGAAACAAGAAACGCCAATAGTGTTGTATATACTGATGATTATGCAAAATATAAAGTGATTTATATGAATAATAAATTATATTGTATTCATATTAGTAAAAAAGTCGAGGCTGATAAATGAATAAATATATAAGCGTAAAAAGGGCGATATGCATATGTTTAATATTATCTTGTCTGATGATGTGTTTAAATATATATATGAAAGCGTATGATAGGAGTAATCGGAAAGAAAATTTATATTTTGAATTATTACAGCTAAAATTCCCAATTGACACAGAGGTGGTTAAATTAGAAAGCAAGCAGTACTTATTTGGAGATGTCGTATTGCAATGTGACTTTACGTTATTACCACAAAATGCATTTTTGGAAAATATACAGTGTGCTGGTTGGAAAAGAATTGATGGTGAAGATATGCTTTATCAAAAGGATGGCATTTCTCTAATTGTTATAAAAAAAGATAATTTTTACAGTTTGCAATTTGTTGATTGCAGAAATGGATTTAATTCATATTTGTATGATTTACCGAAAAATAAATTTTAAATTAACATATTTACTGAGGAAAGCGAAGTAGGTAACCGTGGCGGCAGCTATTACAACCATAACAAGCAGGTGGATGGGGCTGTGAAAGGCAGTACTATTGCGGCGAAGAATGATATCAGTGTTGCAAGTGGTAACGATATTAATATAAAAGGTGGCAACGTAGCCAGTGAAGCAGGAATAGCCGACCTGCCTGCCGAAAATAATACGAATATCGCTATTGTAGAGTAGGTGGTAAAATGAAAGGATTATTAAACATATATATAGAAAAAAACACAAAAGATATATCTATTTTGATATTGCATGTTACAAGCATTGGATTTAGTAGGAGCATGGGTGAATAATCATGTATCAATGGGTTAGTAGTGACATTTGGCTTATCTTAGGAGTAATTAGCTTAATACTGTATCTTACAAAAGGAATTAATTATAAAGAAAGTATAACAAGCAAAAGAAATAGAATATTTTGTTGGGCGATAGGAATATCAATATTTCAGATAGCAATTTCTGTAATTGAAACATTTGATATTTTTACTGATTGTTACGAATATATAATCAATACATTTATGGCATATGGTTTTCTATTTGTTTGTTATATATTAATTGGAGGAAAATGGAGTATTGCGGATAAAGTTTCACTAACAATCTTTATTGTAGGAACATTAATAATTTGCTATATAGAAATGTTTTTACGATAAGATTTTCGTAAGGGAAATTTTTATCTATCTGCTTTAACTTTTGCTGCTTTGTTGCGAAAACCAAACTGATATTTTGTAGTATTATTTTAAATAGTATGCTGTATCTCTGATTGATTATAGTTTTTATAGAAAGAGCTGATTTGAAAAATATGAAAAACTACGAAAAACCGAGATAATCGGTGAAAATTAAAGATATTATAGGGAGACTTTGATATTAATGTGGGAGATAATACTGACCTTAAGGGTGGTATTGTTTCAAGATCTTACAATAGAAGAGAAGGAAAAAGATAAAGAGTTAGTTGATTTTAAGTATGTTGTTATTTCAGCACTGAAAAATAGTGAGTGGTAAAATAAAGATAAGGATAAATTTAAATTGCGAGAATAAAGTTGCAACTGATTCAATAGAACGTAGTAAAGCAGAAGTATTATTAGATCCTTTAGTATTAGGCATGGATATAAAGAATTTATATGACTTAGTTGAAAAGGACAATTGATCATGCGGAAAATAAAAATTTTATTATTTTATTATTTAGTCTTATACTTCGTATATGTTGTAATGTGCGATGTTCCAGTTAGTGTTCCATTATGGAAATAGTATTTCCCAATAAAATTAATATTGTTAATGTTAGCTTACGTTTGGATGAATATCCATGTGGAATTTAAAAAGATGTTAGAACAAAAATACATAATAAGCAAAGATCAATTAGAATTAATGAAACGTAGATTTATATTTAGCAATACTATAAGATTTATATTATTTACTATTTTGGGTGTATTTGTTTTTCCGTGGATTGTTTCAGTGATTAAGCTAAAATATAAAGTGGATTTATTCTTTATATTATTGAATTGAGATTTTATATCCGCGTCATATTTGATGGTTACGATATTTTAGCAACTACTGATAAAGAGATGGGGTTAAAATAATGGGATGTTATATTTTAGCAACAATGGTAGCTTTTTTTACGATAGGAATTATAAATGTCTACTGTAAAAATTTGGATTTCAAATCAATAAGTGATAAAAAGTATTTTATTTCGCTTAATGCTGGAGCTTTTATGATAGTTATCTTTATGATAGGATGTATTTTAGATATTTTTGATATTAGCGACTTTATAAGGTATTTTTTTCCTTTGTGGGGGCTTGGGTTATCATTAATGCTATATGGAATAAAAAGAAGAGCGATGATAAAAATATTTATGGGAAAAGCTGAGGAAGAAGATTATAAAGTATATAATGTAATTAAAGAAAAAATTATATACATATATATTGCAACTTTACTTTTACTATTATTATATGCTTTTGGTATAACAAATGATATATTATTGTAGCGTTGTTTCTTAGTATTATTATGATGCAGTGCGCAAGTTTGACAGGCAGATTTTGACTGCGCAGATCGATAAAGAGACTGCTGATGCGAATATCATTGCCAGTGGTAACATCGACATTGATCTGGACAAAGACCTGACCAACCATTACAGCAAAATAAAGGCAGGCAAAAATTCTTACTGTCTGTGTCACTCTTTCACAAAGAATTCATTTGTAAAAAAGGCAATTTTAGTTTACACTATAGCTAGAATTCTTGGCTAATATAGTGAATAATGATAATTGTAAAGTGAGGCAGACTGATGGCAACCTATATTATTGGTGGTTTGTTAGTGGTACTGGTGATTTTGGCGGTGCGCAGTTATTTTGGCAAAAAGTATCGTGGCGGCTGTAACGGCTGTTCCGGCTGTCCGCATGCTAAAAACTGTACCTCGATAAAAAAATAAAATATTGACAAAATCCCCTGTTGGTTATATGCTAATACTAGAGTTTTGTAAAATATAATGTATGCTAAACAAAATTCCAGGGTAAGTTTGATGCCGCAGCAACGATGCTTTGCCTGCGGCTTATTTTATGGACGATAAGCTTAGGAGGATGCCATTGTGCATATTCAACGTGGTGCGTGGGCAGAAATAAATTTAGATGCAATTGCACATAACGTGCAGATGGCTAAGGCCAATCTGAAGCCGACAACCAAATTATGTGCTGTCGTCAAGGCAGATGCCTATGGTCATGGCGCTGTGCGCGTAGCGCAGGAGGCAGCGCGTAATGGTGCAGACTTTTTTGCGGTAGCTCTCCTGCAGGAGGGCGTGAAGCTGCGCGAGGCCGGTATTGAAAAACCGATTCTGGTGCTTGGCTCAATGCTGCCGGAGGTTGCGGAAATCTGTGTGCGCTATGATATCAGCCATGCAGTATTTGATGAAGAACGCTTATATGCTTTGAATGCGGCGGCTTTGAAGCTGCATACGAAGGCTAAAATACATATTAAGATTGATACAGGTATGCATCGTATCGGTGTGCATGTGCGTGATGCCGGCAGGTTTGCCAAGCTGGCAGCGTCCTTGCCCGGTATCTATATCGAGGGCGTGTTCAGTCACTTTGCGACTGCTGACGCCGATGATAAGCAGTATGCTGCCTATCAGTTTGAACGCTTTCAGGAGGCGCTGCACCTGATTGAAGCGGAGGGAGTACATATCCCTATCCGTCATATCGCCAACAGTGCTGCGCTGACAGAGCTGCAGGAATATCAGCTGGATATGGTGCGTCAGGGAATTACCCTGTATGGCCTGCACCCGGCGCATATGATTGACTGCTACAAGGATTTTGAGCCTGTTATGACTGTGAAGACGCAGGTTGCTTTTGTGAAAACACTGCCGCCCGGTGAAACCATCGGCTATGGCAGAACCTATACATTGACGAGACCTAGTGTTATCGCTACTGTGCCTATCGGTTATGCCGACGGCGTAAGCCGCCGCTTGTCTAACCGCGGGTATATGCTGGTTAACGGCATGAAGGCGCCGATTATCGGACGCGTGTGCATGGACCAGACGATGCTGGACGTGACGGATATTCCGGACGTTAGGCTGGGCAGTGAGGTTATCGTGTTTGGCGGCCGTGAGCTGCCAATGGAGCTGGTTGCGGAATGGGCAGATACTATCTGCTATGAAATTATCTGCGACGTGAGCCCGCGTGTGCCGCGTGAATATGTACGCGGCAACTAAAAAGAAGCATTGGCGTGAGCCGCTGCTTCTTAACTAAATACGCTTTCCCTTATTTTATGGCTGCTGGACGCATTTGCGAAAGGCAGTCCTTTTTTTGTGGGGCGGAGGAGCTGCTTCAACCTAAAAAGGCTACTGCGTAAGCAATTTTACGCAATAGCCTTTTTTTAAATGGTTATTTTTCAGCAAAAGGTATCTTTATAGCGCTGTTGGCACTGCTTGATGATTTCCTTTGCTTTGTCTACGTCATGCGCCTCTTCAAGAGCGGTGCTTTTGCCTTCAAGTGATTTATACACGCTGAAGAAGTGAATCATTTCATCGCTGATATGCTGCGGCAGCTCGCTGATGGATTTGTAGGAATTATACATCGGGTCACCGAAGGGAATCGCAATGATTTTTTCGTCCATATCACCACTGTCCTCCATGATGATAACGCCGATGGGGTAGCAGCGCATCAAGGTCATCGGTACAACGTTTTCGGAGCATAAAACCAATACGTCCAGCGGGTCGTTATCTGCTGCATAGGTACGGGGAATAAAGCCGTAGTTTGCAGGATAGTGGGTTGCGGTGTACAGGATGCGGTCCATTTTGAGCAGGCCGGTTTCCTTGTCCAGCTCGTACTTAACCTTGCAGCCTTTGGGAATTTCGATAACTGCAATAAAATCGTCAGGAGAGATACGTTTGGGGTCAATGTCATGCCAAATATTCATAGTCATTTCGTTTTTGCCTCCTCTTGTGCTTTGGGACAGAAATAAATATGTTGCTCACAAATTCCTCTCTTAATCATAGATGTTATGGAGGCAGATGTCAACTTTTGCAGGGCGATTTTGCATAACTTTTACCAAACGCTATTACAACTTCATATAAGCGCTCATTACGCACGCTCCGCGTGCTCCATTCGCTTGAAGTTCGGCGTGCTGCTCAGCGTCGAAGCCTATGCCGCCGATGGCGTAAACCGGTAAGCTTACAGCGCTGCAGACGCTTTGCAGAAAGCCGAGGCCGCGTGGCGCAAGGCCGGCCTTGCACTGTGTAGTGTAGATGTGCCCGGCGATGAGCACGGTAGCACCAAGCGCTTGTGCTTCGATTGCCTCTTCTACGCTGTGAACGGAGGTGGAGAGCCAGGTGAAATACGCACGCTCGTACTCCGATATTTGTCGCAGAAGTGCCAGCGGCAGATGCAGTTTGCTTATGCCAAGCTCATGTGCAAGCTGCCAATCGCTGTGCAAAATGAGCGCTATACCTGCAGCTTCGCAGCTTTGCTGTGCTTGCAGTGCGAGCGTGCGATAGGCTGCTTTATCTAAAGACTTCGCACGCAGGATGACAGCCTGCGGACGCAGCTCCGTCAGCTTTGTCAGACGCTCTATTTGCTCAGCTAGCGGACGGGGACAGCTGGCGCTGTCCGTAACGGCAATCAGCGGCAGCTCAGACATAAACGTACTCCGACATTACAGGCTGCAGGCCGATTTTCAGCAATGCATCATAGATTTCCTGCAGGCTTCTGCTGTCGTCAATCTCAAACTGCTCGTCGCCAAGCTCCTGCTTTTTGCTGTGTGCACCGATGCCTGTATTGACACCGGCGGAAATTTTGTTGGCGGCAATGAGCATCAAATTGTCGCGCACGCGTGCGCATTCGCGGCTGGAAACGGTAATCGAGGCGAATGGCATGAACAGACGGTAGGCACAGACAACCTGCAGCAGCTGGCGTTCGTGCACGTCCATCGGTTTAATTTTGTCATTGTTGATGATGGGACGCAGGCGGGGGCAGGAGAAGGCGATTTCCGCATGCGGATATTTCTTTTGCAGCAGGTAGGCATGCAGGCCTGTGGCGAGGGCGTCGCGACGGAAGTCGTCTAGGCCGAGCAGAGCGGCGAAGCCGACACCGCGCATTTTGCCGCGCAGGGCACGCTCCTGTGCGTAAAAGCGGTAGGGAAATACGCGCTTATGACCGGCCAGGTGCAGTTGTGCGTATTTATCCTTGTTATATGTTTCCTGGAAAACAGTTACGTAATCCACGCCGCATTCATGCAGGTAAGCATATTCGTCGCTGTTGAGCGGATAGATTTCTACGCCCACAACCTTAAAGTATTGGCGTGCTTGCTTGCAGGCCTCACCGATGTAATGCACGTCACTCATTTTGCGGCTTTCACCGGTGAGAATGAGAATTTCCTGCTGGCCGGTGGCAGCGATAGCCTGCATTTCGGCAGCAATCTGCTCGCTGCTCAGGCAGGCGCGCTGAATTTTATTATGGCTGTTGAAGCCGCAGTAAATGCAGTAATTTTCGCAGTAGTTGGCGATATACAGCGGCGTAAAAAAGGTGACGTTATTGCCGAAGTAACGCTGGCGCTCGACCTGTGCGGCACGGGCAATCTCCTCCAAAAGCGGCAGAGCGGCAGGCGAAAGCAGGGCCGCGAAGTCCTCGGGCGTACGTTCGTTGTGAGTGAGTGCCGCGCGTACGTCTGCTTCCGTATATTTTGTGTAATCATAAGCGGCGCGGGCAGTCTGCACTTTATCGAAAATATCGGAGTCGATAATTTCCATGCCTTCCTGATACTGCATTGGATTGGTCAGCTGTTTTTCGCTGAAGGCTGCTGCCTGCTCATCATAAATACTGTTGTTGAAAAATTTATCTTCGTTCTTCATGATGGCACCTCAATCATGCAAAAAGCCTGTCAGCGGGGAGCTTGCGCTGGCAGTGTCGCGGACACTGCCGCAGCCTGCAAGATAAGCCTTGCGGCCGGCGTTGATAGCATCGCAGAAGGCACTGGCCATAAGCGGCAGATTGCCGGAGCTGGCAATCGCGGTGTTCGCCATGATTGCCGCTGCGCCCATTTCCATAGCCTCGCAGGCCTGTGACGGTTTGCCGATGCCTGCGTCGACGATAATCGGCAGGTCGATTTCGTTGATTAAGATTTGGATAAAGTCCTTGGTGCAAAGGCCCTTGTTGCTGCCAATCGGTGCACCCAGCGGCATGATGCAGGCAGCACCGGCGTCACGCATATCACGGGCACTTTGCAGGTCAGGATACATATAGGGCATAACGATGAAGCCTTCTTTGGCAAGAATTTCTGTTGCCTTGAGGGTTTCATGGTTGTCGGGCAGCAGATATTTGCTGTCTTTGATTACTTCGATTTTTACAAAGTCGGTGTGGCAAAGCTCGCGTGCGAGGCGGGCGATGCGCACTGCTTCTTCGGCGTTGCGTGCACCACTGGTGTTGGGCAGCAAGGTGACGTTTTCCGGCACGTAATCAAGAATGTTTGCAAGAGCGCCGCTGTTGGCGCGGCGCAGAGCGAGCGTAAGGATTTCCGCACCGGCCTGCTCTACGGCTGCTTTGATTAAGTCCAGCGAATATTTGCCGCTGCCTAAAATAAAACGGGAATGAAATTCGTGTCCGCCTAAAGTCCATGTATCGTTTGTCATTTTAATTCTCCTCCAAGTCTAAAATAATGCGTGCGGCAAGCAGTGCCTGCTGCATGGCGCAGAGTGTGACGCGTGCACCGCAGAGCGGTAAATCGTGAAAATCGCTGCTGCCGTCGCCGCAAAGATAAAGATTTTTGGTGATTTTTTTACTGGTGATTTCTTCTGCTTTGCCGAAGCCTGCAATGCCGCTGCCGGCGATAACCTTTTTATCGCTCCAGGTGCTCAATACAGTGCTCACGAGCATAGCCTTGCCGGCAGCGTTATCAAGCGCTTCGCAGATAATATCGCAGTCACCTAAAAGTGCGGGGATATTTTCCTGAGTTACCTTGACTACCTGCGAATGCAAAGCTGCGTAGGGGTTTATCTGGCGCAAATGCTTCACAAGGGCGTCTGCTTTGTATTGCCCTATATTATCAAGAAAATAATATTGACGGTTGAGATTGGAAAGCTCTACCTTGTCAAAATCATAAAGATAAAGATGAGCTATGCCAAGACGCGTTAATGCAACTGCTATGTTGCTGCCGAGTCCGCCGAGGCCTACGACAGCAATGCGCGCGTTATGCAGAGCGTCAAGCTGCGCCTGTGTCAGTCCTTTGCCAAGTGCGGCATTGATTTCCTCCTTGCTAATCATTCAGCCACCTCCTACAAAGCTGACAATTTCCAATTTATCGGCGTCGGTAATTGTTGTACTGCCAAAATCCGCCTGCTTGATGATATTGCCGTTAAGTTCTACGGCAACAAACACAGCGCGATAGCCGAGCTGCGTAAGCAGCTCGCTGAGAGCGATGGGGCAGCCTAAGGCCTTTTCTTCTCCGTTGATAAGCATGATTTTCTCCTTTCGGGTAATAAAAAAAGCTCATGAAAAAGCTACACCCGTGGTGGTGTACCCCTTCATGAGCTAAATTTTAGACTCAATCTAAGCTGTGTCTATGAAGTTGTTAGCATAAGTATAATGTTTTTGTCGGTAAGTGTCAAGGAGATAAATTATATATGCTGTCAGAGAAATATTTGCCTGATGCACGAAATAGGCATATAATGGAAGCAGTACAAAAAGAGGGGGATTCGCTTATGAAAATAACGAACAGCAAAACAGATATCTGCGCCAACCGCTTCGGTGGCAATGGTGACGTAATTATTGAACATTATCTTGACGAAAGCATGCTTAATGACAGTGTAGTAATGTACGCTAAGGTAACTCTTAAACCGGGTTGCAGCCTTGGCTATCACATCCATGACGGTAACAGCGAAACTATCGTGGTGCTGCAGGGAACTGCCGAGTACAATGATAACGGCAAGGCTATGACGCTGCATGCGGGCGATAAGGTGCACTGTCCCAGCGGCGAAGGTCATGCTATCGGCAATCCGGCAGATGCTGCCGAGGATTTGCTGCTGCAGGCTCTGGTCATCAAAAAATAATTATAGCTTCTATGTCTAAACTAGAAGGACTGACGCCTTCAGTGTGCGTCAGTCCTATATTTTTTATTTGCCTTTGAAAAGACTTCCTAAAATACCGCGTACCAGCCTGCTGCCGATTTGGCTGCCGACTGTGCGGGTAGCGGAATTGACGGCGCTGTCAAATACCTTGTCCAGCACGCCCTTGGATTGGCGGGCGCTGCTTCTTTGCGCAGCACGCTCTGCTGTCATACGCTCGCGTTCCGCAGCTTTGGCAGCACGTTTTGCTTCCTTGGCCTGCTTAGCTTCTTCTTTTGCTCTCAGCGCTGCTTCCTTCGCTTCAGCTTCAGCCTTCGCTGCCGCTTCGGCTTCCGCATGTGCCTCTTCTGCCTTTTGTGTCAGCAGCTCGTAGGCGGATTCACGGTCAACAGCTTCTGCATATTTGCTGTAGAGTGGGCAGTCTTTGATCAGCTGCTGGCGTTTGGCGTCATCACACACGCCAAGATAGCTGCGCGGCGGCATTACATAAGCACGCTGTACGATAGAAGGAATACCTTCGGGGTCCAGCGTGGAAACAAGCACCTCGCCTGTGCCAAGCTCGCCTAAGGCTGCTTCAGCATCTAATGCCGGGTTTTCGCGGAAGGATTGTGCGGTAGCTTTAAGACTCTTGCGTTCCTTAGGAGTGTAGGCGCGCAGCGCATGCTGCAGCTTGTTGCCCAACTGTGCCAGTACGCTTTCCGGTACGTCGGTCGGCTGTTGGGTGATAAAGTAAATACCGATGCCCTTGGAACGGATGAGGCGGACAATCTGTTCAATCTTATCCAAAAGGGATTGCGGTGCATCCTTAAAAATCAGATGTGCTTCGTCGAAGAAGAAGACCATCTTGGGTTTATCCAAATCGCCTGCTTCCGGCATCATTTCGTAGAGCTCGGAAAGCATCCACAGCAGGAAGGTGGAGTAGAGCAGCGGGCGCTGGAACAGTTCGGTAGCGTGCAGCAGGTTGATAACGCCGCGACCGTCTTCTGCCGTAGCAAACCAGTCCTTGATATCAAGTGCCGGTTCGCCGAAGAAGATATCCGCACCCTGGTCCTCCAGACGTAATAAAGAGCGTTGGATAGCACCGATGCTGGCAGGAGTAATGTTGCCGTAGCTTGTTTTGAATTGGGCTGCGTTATCACCGACGTATTGCACCATGCTGCGTAAATCCTTGAAATCCAACAGCAGCAGGCCTTGGTCGTCTGCTACGCGGAAAACAATATTCATCACGCCGCTTTGGGTGTCGTTAAGCTCCAGCAGACGGCTGAGCAGATCAGGCCCCATTTCCGAAACGGTAGCGCGCACGGGAATGCCGCCCTTGCCGTAAACGTCCCAGAAGCGTACCGGGTAACTGGCAAATTTCCATTCCGTTTCCAAACCCAGCTTGTTTCTTAAACGCTTGCGGAAGCCATCGCTGTCTTCACCGGGCAGGCACATACCGGAAACGTCGCCCTTGATATCAGCCAAAAAAACAGGTACGCCCATTTCGCTGAAGCTTTCTGCCAGCACCTTGAGCGTAACGGTTTTGCCTGTACCTGTAGCACCGGCAATCAGGCCGTGACGATTTGCCATTTTGGGATACATATAGATACCGCCCTTGTCATTTTGACAAAGCCAGATTTTGTGCAGTTTAGGGATATACATCTTGCAATCCTCCTTGCGGTATTAAGACTTAGTATGAACGCTTGCCCCAAAGAGGATGAGCGCAGGGGCGCAGCGCAAGACGATGAACCTGCTGTGCTGCCTCCTCAAGAGGCAGGTCCTCGCGGCTGCCGCCGCGTTCCAGCACGCAAAGAGGCGCTTCGCTGCCAACCTCGCCGCCGGGCAGGTAAATATATTCTTCGTTATCATTGTCGCCGAAAATAATTCCGGCGAGCAGTTTCTCTTGCGTAACTTTAGACATTTTCTAACCTCAGAACATTCTCTTCTTCCACAGCAGGAAGGCAGTGCCGATGGCAATACATGCCGCCAGACTGATGACGATAAGGAACCCGAAGGGGTTTTCTGCAAAGGGAACAGGTACGTTCATGCCCCACAAACCGCTGATGAGGGTAGGAATCGCCAAAATAATGGTGACGGATGCCAAAAATTTCATGACCAGGTTCAGGTTGTTGCTGATGATACTGGCAAAAACTTCCATCATGCTGTTAAGAATGTGGCTGTACATTTCAACCATTTCTACAGCCTGCTTATATTCGATGATAACATCATCCAGCAAATCCTCGTCTTCTTCGTATACCTTTATCAGATGCTGGGACTGCGTTGCGTTGCGCAGACGCAGCAGTCTTTCCAGTACAATGGAATTACTGCGCAGAGATGTGGAAAAGTAGGTTAAGGATTTCTGCAGATCAAGCAGGTTGAAGAGCTCGCTGTTTTCCATGGACTGGCGCAGGTGAATTTCCAGTTCATCCGTACGGCGGATGATGATACGGATATATTTCAGATAGAGAGTAGCGGATTTATAAAGAATCTGGAATAAAAAGCGTGTTTTTTTGAAGGTGCTGAACATTTTACTGTTGTGCGTGCCAAAGTCTGCAGTTACGGCGTTTGGCTCCAAACAGATAGTGGCAATACCTTCTTCGGTTACTACGATACCTAAAGGCAGGGTATCATAATCTTTATTGCTGCGTAAAAAAGGAATATCGACCAAAATCAGAATCTGGTCATCTTCTACCTCAATACGGGATTTTTCTTCCTCGTCCAGTGCGGCGCTTAAAAAATCCATCTGGATTTTTGTCGCTGCCGCTATTTCCTGCAGCTCTTCTACAGAAGGAGCCACTATGTCCAGCCAGTAGCCCTTTTCCAGATGTTCCAGCTCCAGCTCGTCCAGTCCTTGGTCGGTACTTTTTAAAATTTTGTACATAGTAGGGTTCCTCCTTTCCTCTTTCCTGTCAGGCGTGCGATAAAGCACCGTCTGCGTCACAACGGCTCCTAGACGTACGAGAAGTACGCCGTCGTCGCCATTGCCTAGCATCCGGTACTTTCTCTCACGCCTGTTTAATTCAACAATGTAATATAAAGCACCGTCTGCGTCACAACGGCTTTAAAAATTACAGATTCTCTTCGATGGCTTTGGCCAATTGGTCTGCGCAGCTGGTGCCGCGGCCGCGGCAGTCATTGCCCTTGAGCAAATCAGCAACTGCTTTGGCATCCTGGCCTTCTACCAGCTTGCCGATAGCAGCCAGATTTCCGGGGCAGCCGCCGTCAAAGCTTACATTGTGCAGCTTGCCGTCAACTATATCAAAATGAATCTCGCGGGAGCAGACTCCGCTGGTTTTATAAGTAAACATATTTCTTTCCTCCATTGTATTACAACATACATTAGACAATTCGACAAAAATAAATAAAATCCTTTTTCTTACGCTTGCGCAAGAAAGATTTTACGTAATTTTTATTTCAAAAATTTTCCCACTGCAGAAAAGTTTTGACGGGAGCTTTAATTTACTAAAAAAAGTTGGTATAATATAAGACAAATTATCGTACGTTGTAGGATGGTAGCATGGTTTATATTCTTACAGCACAAGTATTATGCTTTTGTAGCATGGAAGAAAGGTAGTGTAGTTTTTATGTCTATTCAGTTGGTAATTGTCGTAGTGTACATCGCGTTGCTTTTTGGCATCAGCTTGTGGGTGAAGCACAAGGCTGATTCTGGTTCGACAGCATTTTTGCTGGCCGGACGTAAGCTGAACACAATTCTGGTAGCGGTCAATGTTACCGGCCTGGCAGTCGGCGCTGCTTCTACAGTCGGTGTAGCTCAGCGTGCCTTCAGTGTTGGTCTGGCAGCAGGCTGGTATAACGGTGCCTGGTCTATCGGTGCTATTGTTATGGGCCTTTTGGCAGCAGGCAAACTGCGTTCCATGAAGGTTTCCACTATTCCGGAATTCTTTGAGTTCTATTATGATACTAAAGGCCGTGCCATCGCTGCAATCGGTCTGGTTATCATTATGTGCGTTATTACTGCTTTGCAGTACATGGCAGGCGGTGCGATTTTGTCCTCGCTGCTGCCGGAAATCTTCTCCTTCCATGGCGGTATGATTATGAGTGCCGTTGTATTTATCGGTATTACACTGATTGGCGGTCTTTGGTCCAGCGGTCTGGCAAATATCGTCAGCGTTACCTTGATTTATATCGGTATTATCTACTCTGCAATCCAATCTGTATCCAACGTAGGCGGTTGGGATGCAGTGCTCAGTAAGCTGCCTAACCCCGAGGTTATGGGCAGTCCGGTAGCAGGCCTGGCTTTTGCTACTATTCTCGGTTGGATTATCGTTATGATTACCCAGACTATTACCGCGCAGGGCCCTGTACAGATTGCCTGCGGTGCGAAAAATGCCAAGGCTGCCCGCAACGGTTATGTTCTGGCCGGACTGATGATTTTCCCTGTAGGCTTCATCTGCGCTGTATTGGGTGTTGTCTGCAAGGCAATGTATCCGGAAATGCCGGTGGCGCAGGCTGCACTTGCTATGCCTAAGGTTGTTATGACTCTGGATCCTCTTGCCGGCGGTGTAACTCTGGCTGCTTTGTGGGCTGCGGATGTATCTACTGCCTGCACTATTCTGCTGGGTGCGGCTACGCTCTTCAGTAATGATATTTACAAACGCTTTATTAATCCTACTGTTGCGGAAAATAAATTTGTCATCATCAACCGCCTGTCTGTATTTGCTGTCGGCCTGATTACTCTGTGGTTTGCCTTCAATGCGGCAGGCATTGTTAAGACGATGATTGCCGGTTTGTCTATGACCTGCGGCCTGACCTGTGTGTTCTTCTTTACGATGTTCGCTCCCGGCCTGTGCCGTCGCAGCTCTGCCTTCTGGACTACATTGGTTAGCCTTATCGGCATCGCTCTCTGGTTTGTTCCCGGCAGTCCGCTGGCAGGCATCAAACCGCTTTTTGCCAACGAAGTAATTTACTTTGAATGGCCTATCTGCATTATTACCTTCCTGTTGGTAGAAATGCTGGATAAAAATAAAATCAAAGAGGTTGTAGAGGTTCCTGAAGAGGACGAGTAATCTCTGCGCCTGCTGATAGAAAAATGTTTTGTGAGGGGTGTGACTAACATGCATGAATGTGGTAAAAGCTGCATCAACAGCATCGAAATCGGCCGTGCTGCCTTGCGTATTGCACTTACCTCCAGTCGCGTGGAGGAAACGAAGGTAAAGGAACGCTTAGCGGAGCATGGTATCCGTTCGACAGCTGTTGATTTCGGCGGTGAATTTATTCCTTCTATTGTAAAAATTGTCGAGCGTGCCGTAGTGGCTGCGCAGCGTCAGGGACTTGTAACCGAATCTCATGTGGGTGCGGGTGCTGTGGCCGGTGCGGCGCACGAAGCACTGGAACAGGTGAAGGTTAAGGCCTTTGGCTTCAACGTCGGTGGCAAAATCGGTATTGCTCGCGCCGGAGAGCATCTTTGCGTTGCTATTTATATGGGCGTAGGTGTACTGAACCTCAATGAGCTGTGTGTCGGTTTGGCGCATCGCTCGCTGGCCAGTGATGAATAGAGGTGCTTTATGAGTATTTTGGATATTATCGGACCGGTGATGATTGGTCCCTCCAGCTCGCATACTGCCGGTGCTGTTCGTCTGGGACTTTTGGCCGCCAGTATTCTTGGTGCTAAGCCGGTAAAGGCAGAAATTTATCTGCATGGCTCCTTTGCCGAAACCTATAAGGGACACGGCACGGATATGGCGCTGCTTGCCGGACTGATGGGCTGGCTGCCGGATGATGAACGCATTCCGCAGGCTGACCGTTATGCTGAGAAAAACGGCTTAGAATATTCCTATCATAAAATTGATTTGGGCAATAAGGCTCATCCCAACACTGTGCTTTTTAAGCTGACTGCAGAAAATGGTGCCCGTTGTGATATCGTCGGTTCTTCTGTTGGCGGCGGTCAGGTACAGGTTACGGAAATTGACGGGTTCCCTGTAGAGCTCACTGGACGCTTGCCTGCTATTTTGACAGTGCATATTGATACCCGAGGTGTTATTGCGCTGGTTACCAGTACCTTGGCCAATGCCGGCGTAAATATCGCTACAATGCGCTTGTTCCGCAGCGACAAGGGCGGTATGGCATCTATGGTTATTGAATGTGACGAGGCAGTGCCGCAGGAGATTATCAATCTTATAAGCGCGCTGCAGCAGATAGAATCGGTGCGTTTTATCGCCAGTGTTTTGTAAGGGGTGCAGCATGAAAAAAGAAATGCTGTCTTTGAACAGCTGGATTAAAGAGGCTGCTGAATGGCAGCAACCGTTAGACGAATTTCTTATAGACTACAATATGCGTGAGCTGGAATGCAGTCAGGAAGATTTATTGGCGAAGATGCAGGAAATGCTGGACGTCATGGAGAAATCAGTAGAGCATGGTTTATCAGGTGTCCGTTCGCACAGCGGTCTGACCGGCGGTGATGCCAAAAAGCTGGCTGCAGCTGCAGGCGCCGAAGGCTTTGTCAATCTTTTGGGAGAGAAGGCTTTGGACGCCGTTATCTATGCTACAGCAGTTGGTGAATGCAACGCGGCTATGGGCCGTATAGTTGCTGCTCCTACCGCAGGTGCCAGCGGCGTACTTCCGGGAGTGTTCTTCACCCTGAAAAAGCACTGCGGACTGGATGCTGCAACCTTGCAGCGCGGTATGGTGGTTGCCGGCAGTATCGGTATGGTAATCAACGAGCGCGCTTCTCTGGCAGGTGCTATGGGTGGCTGTCAGGCAGAATGCGGCAGTGCTGCAGCGATGGCAGCGGGTTCTGCTGTTTCTATGCTGGGCGGCACACCGCAGCAGGTAGGTACGGCAGTAGCGGTTGTTTTTAAAAACGTGTTGGGCCTTGTCTGCGATCCAGTAGCAGGCCTTGTAGAGGTACCCTGCATTAAACGTAATGGAGCCTGTGCTTTGCAGGCACTGTTGGCAGCTGAACTGGCGTTGGCCGGAATCAGCAGCTTTATTAATGCTGATGAAGCAATTGATGCCATGAAGAGCGTGGGGGATGCACTTCCCTGTGCTTTGAAGGAAACCGCAGGCGGCGGTATGGCCGCAACGCCTTCGGCTATAGAGTGGGCGAAAAAATACTTTGCCCGTAAATAAAAAAGTAGCAAAGGAGACTTTAATCATGGAAGTTATTGCAACAACAAATGCACCCAAAGCTTTAGGTCCTTATTCTCAGGCTGTATTGGCAGGTTCTATTCTGTTTGTATCCGGTCAGATTGCTATCAATCCGGAAACAGGTGAAATGGTTCAAAGCTCTATCGAAGCTGAAACTCAGCAGGTTTTAGACAATATTGAGGCTATCCTGACGGAAGCACGCTTCAGATTCATGGATGTTGTAAAAACTACTATTTTTGTAGATGACATCAAGAATTTTGATGCTATTAATGCTGTTTATGCAAAAACCTTTAAGATTGAGCCGCCGGCACGCTCCTTTGTACAGGTAGCAGCTCTGCCTAAAGGCGCTCATGTAGAAATTGAAGTTATTGCCCGCCGCTGATTAACTGCGGCGAAGCAATTTTTGACTTTGTCCGGTGATTGCCGTAAGATTTTTTATAAAAATTAAATTTTCCTATTGACGCAGTGCCGGGAATATAGTATAATACTATTCGTCGCCAAGCTATTCAGCTTGGAAACAAGATGGTGGCTGTGGTGAAGTGGTTAACACGGCGGATTGTGGCTCCGTTACGCGTGGGTTCGACTCCCACCAGTCACCCCACCTTTTCAGATTTGGATAAATCTGAATAACCACTAATAAGCTTGGGGCGTAGCCAAGTCGGTAAGGCACGGGACTTTGACTCCCGCATGCGTTGGTTCGAGTCCAGCCGCCCCAGCCAATGATCCACTAGCTCAGTTGGTAGAGCACCTGACTTTTAATCAGGGTGTCCCGAGTTCGAGTCTCGGGTGGATCACCACGAATTTAAGGCCGTTCTTCGAAAGAAGGACGGCTTTTTGTTTATGTGAACAGTTGCCATAGCTGTTCCTGTTATGATATAATATCTTATATGCGAGTGTGGCGGAACTGGCAGACGCACTAGACTTAGGATCTAGCGCCTTTCGGCGTGCAGGTTCGATTCCTGTCACTCGCACCAACCTTATAAATCAGGCTCACGTGGAATGGTCACGTGAGCTTTTTGATTATTTGCTTCAACTGTTAAACAAAAGAATGCTGTTGGATGTTTGATTGCTCACGTGGCAATAGCTGCGTGGGCTTTTTTGTACACTGAAATCTGTAATAGTGTTTACACTAATAAGCTGTATTTGAGAAATAATTTACAAACATTACACTTTTTGTTGACAAAAAACTTGCTTACTGAAATAATAAAAAAACACTGATTAGATGATGCCGGCAAGCTTGACAGATTTGTAAGAGCATCAGAGCTGTAGACATGTTATTGCAGGAGGGAAAGATATGGAGCAGATTTTATCGATTGTTGTACGTAATCAGCCTGGCGTACTGATGCGTGTAGCAGGTATGTTTTCACGCCGTGGCTTCAATATTGACAGCTTGGCTGTAGGCACGACGCAAAACCCGGAGTTCTCACGTATGACAGTGACGATGGAGGCTGACGAGCCGACCATTATCCAGGTTACCAAACAGCTGGCGAAGCTGGTTGAGGTAGAGCGTGTTAAGGTACTGCCTCCTAAATCCAGTGCTACCCGCAGCATGATTCTGGTTAAGGTAAAGGCCGGAAATAAGCGTCCGGAGCTGTTGCAGCTGGCGGAAGTGTTCCGTGCGCATGCTGTGGATGTAACCGGTGAGTCACTGATATTTGTTGCTACAGGTGATGAAGGAAAGCTACGCGCTTTTGTTGATGTCATGCGTCCGTACGGCGTAACCGAAATGGTGCAGACCGGCCTTGTTGCTTTAGAGCGCGGCGATACGTCACTGGCTGTGGAGAAATCACGTTTTGAATGGCCGCCGCTGGATGATGGTCATGCGGCAATATAAGAGATAGATTTGCGGAAGGAAGTGAGCGTATGCAGTTAAGCGGCGCAGAGATTATGTGCAGAATACTGGCAGAAGAAGGGGTAACAACGGTTTTCGGATATCCCGGGGGTGCGATTCTCCCTTTTTATGATGCATTACGGCAAAGTCCGATACAGCATATATTAACGGCGCATGAGCAGGGTGCTGCGCATGCGGCAGACGGCTTTGCGCGTGCTTCAGGTAATGTTGGCGTGTGTATAGCTACATCAGGTCCCGGTGCAACCAATCTGGTCACAGGTCTGGCAACGGCATTTTTGGATTCCGTACCGGTTGTGGCCATTACAGGGCAGGTAAACAGGGCGCTTATCGGCCATGACGCGTTCCAGGAGGTAGATATCACCGGTATTACAATGCCTATTACCAAGCATAATTTTTTAGTTAAAAAGCCGGAAAACCTGGCGCAGACATTGCGACTTGCCTTCCAGCTGGCGCGTGAAGGACGCCCGGGACCGGTGTTGGTAGACGTGCCGCGCGATGTGCAGACGGCGCTGATAGATTTTGAGGAAGCCCGTTTGGCGGAGCTGCAGCCGTTGGAGCCTGATGTTGAACGTGTGGCAGCGGCTGCAGCGGCTATCAATAAGGCACAGCGTCCGGTAATGCTGGTCGGCGGTGGCGTTATCAATGCCAATGCAGAATATGATGCCATGCATTTGTGTGAAAAGCTGCATATTCCGGTTGTCAGCACGTTGATGGGGCTTGGTGCGATTAGTGCCTACAGACAGCTGTTTTTGGGAATGACAGGCCTGCATGGACATGAACGTGCCAATAATGCCGTTAAGGAAGCTGACCTGATTTTGGCTGTTGGCAGCCGCTTTAATGACCGCGTTACAGGTGAACGTAGCAGCTACAGTGCCAACAAGCTTATTATCCATCTTGATATCGACCCTGCTGAGGTAGATAAAAATATTGATTCGGGCATAGGAATCACCGGCGATATGGTGGCAACGCTGAATGCTTTGGAAAAGGCAGCGCAGCCGCACGATTTGAGCGCATGGTGGGACAAGATAAATTCCTGGCCGGGGATGGACGATGATTTTGGAAACGAGGAGGCGCCCAAGTTCTTTAAAGCATTGAATCCGGTGCTCAAGGACAAGGATTATATTATTACTACGGACGTAGGCCAGCATCAGATGTGGGCAGCGCAGCATTTGAAGATACAGTTTGCCCGCCAGTGGCTGACAAGCGGCGGATTGGGAACGATGGGATTCGGTCTGCCTGCTGCGTTAGGCGCACAGCTGGCGCGTCCGCAGAGCCGTGTCATCAGTATAAGCGGTGACGGCGGCTTTAAGATGACAGGCAGCGAGCTTTTTACTATTGCCAGCAATAATGTACCTGTTATCGCTATAGTGTTCAATAACAGCGGACTGGGAATGATACGCCAGCTGCAGACGGTGCAGTTTGCCAAACGCTTTACGTCCTGCGAGCTGCCGGGCTATGTTGACTTTGTAAAATATGCTGCTGCCTTCGGAATTGAAGGTGAGCATGCGGATACGCCGGAGACTTTGGCTCAGGCAGTGGCCAAGGCGTGGGAATGCAGGAAGCCTTATCTTATAGAGGTTTGCGTTAATCCTAAAAATATGGTACTCCCGATGGTAGCTCCGGGACTGGGAATTAATGATTTTGTAAAATTCGCTAACGATGAGATAAACTGAATTGGCTAAGATTTTGCTTAGTTGCCCTTAAAACTCTTGCTGAAACAGGTTAAAAATGTTACGATAAAGGGACAGAAGAAAATATCATCTGTCCTTTTATTTTTTATGCTTTGGAGAAGAAAATGGGAAATTTATCACAAACTTCTGCTCCGGTGTACGAGGCACTGGAGCGTTTTCGTAAAAAGCGCGTTGTACCGTTTGATGTACCAGGTCATAAGCGCGGTCGTGGCAACCCGGAGCTTCGTGAGCTGTTGGGGGAAAAATGTGTAAACCTGGATGTCAACTCTATGAAGCCTCTTGATAATCTTTGCCATCCTGTTTCGGTAATCCGTGACGCAGAGGAGTTGGCAGCGGAGGCCTTCGGTGCGGCACACGCATTCTTTATGGTAGGAGGTACGACCTCGTCCGTGCAAAGCATGGTGTTGGCCTCCTGCAAGGCAGGCGATAAAATTATCCTGCCGCGCAATGTACACAAAAGTGTGATTAACGCGCTGGTGCTCAATGGCGCGATTCCGGTTTATATCAATCCGCAGGTTGACAGTAAGCTGGGAATTTCTCTGGGGATGGAGATCGGCGAGGTAGCTAAGGCGATTAAGGCCAATCCCGATGCTACGGCAGTGCTCGTAAACAATCCTACTTATTATGGTATCTGTTCGGATTTGCATTCTATCGTTAAGCTGGCGCATGAGCATAACATGCTCTGCCTGGTAGACGAGGCGCACGGTACACATTTTTATTTCGGAAAAAATATGCCTGTTAATGCGATGGCGGCCGGTGCTGACATGGCATCTGTTTCCATGCACAAATCGGGCGGCAGTCTGACGCAGAGCAGCCTGCTGCTGACAGGGCCTAATGTCAACTGGGAGTATGTAAGCCAGATTATCAATCTGACGCAGACTACCAGTGCTTCGTATCTTCTGCTTTCCAGCCTGGATATTTCACGCCGTAACCTGTATATGCGCGGCGAGGCATCCTTCGGCAAGGTGCAGGAGATGGCGGAGTATGCCCGCGAGGAAATTAATTCTATCGGCGGCTTTTATGCTTACGGACGCGAGCTGAGAAACGGCAGCAGTATTTATGATTTTGATGTTACCAAGCTTTCGGTCTATACGCGTGATATTGGTCTGGCAGGCATCGAGGTTTATGATTTGCTGCGCGATGAATATGATATCCAGATTGAGTTCGGTGATATCGCCAATATTCTTGCTTATATTTCTATCGGTGACCGTATTCAGGATATTGAACGTCTTGTGGGTGCTTTGGCGGATATCAAGCGCCTGTATTCCAAGGATCCGTCGCAAATGCTCAATACCGAATATATCGCGCCTAAGGTTGTTGTTTCGCCGCAGAAGGCTTTTTATGCCAAGGATGAATCTTTGCCTATACGCGAAACTGCGGGACGCATCTGCAGTGAATTTGTAATGTGCTACCCGCCGGGAATTCCTATTCTGGCACCGGGTGAGGTTATCACCAAGGATATTATCGATTATATTATTTACGCCAAGGAAAAGGGTTGCTCAATGCAGGGACCTGAGGATCCGGATGTTAATAATATCAATGTATTAGTATAAAGGACGTGATTAAATGGAGCTATGGTTTTCTGACTATCATACAGAAGATGTGAAGCTGGATATCAAAATCGAAAAGCAGCTTTTCGGTGCGGATACGGATTTCCAAAGAATAGACGTTTTTGAATCCAAGGAATTCGGCCGCTTTATCAGCTGTGACGGTACCATAGTCTTTTCGGAAAAGGACGAATTTGTTTATGACGAAATGATTGTCCATGTGCCTATGGCAGTGCATCCGCATGTGCGCAAGGTACTGGTAATCGGCGGCGGCGACGGCGGTGTTGCGCGCGAGCTGACGCATTATGATGAAATAGAGGAAATCGACGTAGTAGAGACAGACCATGTTTTTATTGATGTCTGCCGCGACTATTTTCCCGATAACGCCTGTGGTCTTGACGACCCGCGTGTAACTGTTTTCAACGCTAACGGCCTGCGTTTTTTGCGTACCAAGGTTGATGAATACGATTTGATTATCAGCGATGCCATTGATCCCTTAGGTCATGCAGCGGGCCTGTTTACCAAGGAATTCTACGGTAACTGCTTCCGTGCGCTCAAGGAGGACGGTATCATGGTTTATCAGCATGGCAGTCCCTTCTACGATGAGGACGAGGAAACCTGCCGCGCCATGCACCGCAAGGCCAGCCACAGCTTTCCCATCAGCCGTGTATATCAGGCGCACATTCCAACCTGTCCTTCCGGTTACTGGCTGTTCGGCTTCGCTTCCAAGAAGTATCATCCGCTGAAGGATTTTGATGCCAAGAAGTGGCTGGAGCGTGGTATTAAAACATGGTATTATTCCGAGCATCTGCATAAGGGAGCGTTTATGCTGCCGAAGTATGTTGAAGATATGCTGGAAGAAGAAGAAAAATAATTGATTTAAATTTATGAACAGGAGATGATTTGAATTATGAGTAAATTATTAGTAATCGGCTGCGGCGGTGTTGCCGGCGTAGCTATCGCAAAATGCTGCCAAAACAGTGATGTTTTCACCGAGCTGTGTATTGCCAGCCGTACGAAGTCCAAATGTGACGCAGTTAAGGAAAAGCTGCAGCCCACGACCTCTACTGTGATTACTACAGCACAGGTTGACGCTGACAGCAAGGAACAGCTTGTACAGCTGATTAAGGCTTACCAGCCAGACGCAGTGCTGAATGTTGCTCTGCCTTATCAGGACCTGACTATTATGGATGCCTGCCTGGAATGCAAGGTTGATTACATCGATACTGCTAACTATGAGCCGGAAAACATTGACGATCCTGCATGGCGTGCAGTTTATGACAAGCGCTGCAAGGAAGAGGGCTTCTCTGCTTACTTCGATTATTCCTGGCAATGGGCTTATAAAGAAAAATTTGAGCAGGCCGGCATCATGGCTCTGCTCGGCACCGGCTTTGACCCCGGTGTTACCAGTGTATTCTCCGCTTACGCACTGAAGCATTATTTTGATGAAATAGAAACTATTGATATTCTGGACTGCAACGGCGGCGACCACGGTTATCCGTTTGCTACCAACTTCAACCCCGAAATTAACCTGCGTGAGGTTTCTGCTCCCGGCTCCTATTGGGAAAACGGTCATTGGGTAGAAATCCCGGCTATGGCTATTAAACGCGAGTATGATTTCCCTGAGGTAGGCATGAAGGATATGTATCTGCTGCACCATGAGGAAATTGAATCTCTGGCGAAGAATATCCCCGGCGTAAAACGCATCCGCTTTTTTATGACCTTCGGTCAAAGCTATCTGACACATATGAAGTGCCTGGAGAACGTTGGCATGCTGTCCACCAAGCCGATTAACTATGAAGGCAAGGAGATCGTTCCTATTCAGTTCCTCAAAGCACTGCTGCCGGATCCTGCTTCCCTCGGTCCTCGCACCGTAGGCAAAACCAACATCGGCTGTATCTTCACCGGTACCAAAGATGGCAAGAAAAGGACCATTTATATTTATAATGTCTGCGACCATCAGGAATGCTACAAAGAGGTCGGCTCTCAGGCTATCAGCTACACTACCGGCGTTCCTGCAATGATCGGTACTGCTCTGGTTATTACTAAGCAATGGCAGGGCAAAGGCGTATTCAATGTGGAAGAATTCGATCCGGATCCGTACATGGATATGCTGAATAAGTTCGGCCTGCCTTGGGTTGTTGACGAAAACCCGGCTACGGTAGAATAAGATGACGGACGCCAAGAAAACTGTAATGCCGGCATATGTTGTCGACAAGGCTGAGGGGGCTTCCCGTCTGGCCGATTTGCAGAAGAATTTGCGCGCAGAGCGTGAGGAGGCGGCGCTGAAGGCGCTGCCGACTCCCTGCTATGTGGTTGATGAGGCTAAGCTGCTGAATAATCTGCGTCTTTTGCAGCATGTGCAGCGTGAAAGCGGTGCGCATATTCTGCTGGCGCAGAAATGCTTTTCTATGTTCTGCCTGTATCCGCTGATGGGCGAATATTTGGCAGGCACGACGGCAAGCGGTATTTATGAAGCGCGCCTCGGTCATGAGGAGATGGGCAAGGAGAACCATGTTTTTGCACCTGCTTTTAAGGAGCAGGATATGCAGGAGCTGGTGCAAATCTGCGACCATATCATTTTCAACAGCTTTGCGCAGTTTGAAAAGCATAAGGCTGTCTGCGCTCAGGCCGGTGTGAGCGTTGGTATCCGCGTAAACCCGGAATGCTCGACGCAGGAGGGTGAGCATGCAATTTATGACCCCTGTGCCTATGGCTCACGTCTAGGCGTAACGCTGGCGAACTTTCCGGAGGATTTGCCGCTGGAAATCGAAGGCCTGCATTTCCACACGCTGTGTGAGCAGAACGCTGATGACCTGCTGACGACATGGAAGGCGTTCGAAGCGAAGTTCAGCAAGTACTTTAAGCAGCTTAAATGGCTGAATCTGGGCGGCGGCCATCATATTACGCGCAGTGATTATGATGTGGAAGCGCTGATTGATTTAGTAAAATATATTCGTAATACCTATCATGTTGAGGTATATCTGGAGCCCGGCGAGGCTGTGGCGCTCAATGCCGGCTATCTCGTGACAGAGGTGTTGGATATTGTGCATAACGGTCTGGATATTCTTATTCTTGATGCCTCGGCTGCCTGCCATATGCCTGACGTACTGGAGATGCCTTACCGTCCGCCTCTGCGCGGCGGCTATGAGGCTGACGAAAAGCAATATAAATACCGTTTATCCTCAATGACCTGTTTGGCCGGTGACGTGATTGGCGATTACAGCTTTGACAAGGAAATCAAGGTTGGCGATAAGCTGATTTTTGAGGATATGGCGATTTATTCCATGGTTAAAAATAATACCTTTAACGGCATTCCGCTGCCTGATATTGTGCTGCTGCACAAGGACGGTACTACAGAGCTGGTACGCCGTTTCGGTTATGAAGATTTTAAAGGACGTTTGTCATGATGTTAGAGAAAAACTTTACTCCCGCTGCCGACGGCTTTCACATGCCCGGCGAATACGAACCGCATGATGGCTGCATTATCGTGTGGCCGCAGCGTCCGGGCTCCTGGAGCTTTGGCGCAGTGGCGGCCTGCGAAGCGTTTACGGCTGTGATTAAGGCGATTGCGGCGAACGAAAAGGTTTATGTTATCTGCGGTGCTAAGCACTTTGCTGTAGCACAGGAATATCTTGCAGGTGTCGCCAATGTTGAGCTGGTAGCTATGGAAACAGACGACAGCTGGGCGCGTGACATCGGTCCGACGTTTGTTGTGCGCGACGGCGCGCAGGGACGTGAGCTGCGTGGCGTGAACTGGCGCTTTAATGCCTGGGGCGGCGAGGTAGACGGCCTGTATCCTGATTATGAGCAGGATGATGCTTTTGCGGAAAAGTTTGCCGAGCATTATGGTGTTGCGCTGTATGATGCTGTTCCCTTCGTGCTGGAGGGCGGTTCTATTCACTGTGACGGCGAGGGCACGGCACTCGTAACGGAGGCCTGCCTGCTGAGCGCTGGGCGTAATCCCGACCTTTCCGAAGAGCAGATTGAGCAAAAGCTTAAGACTTACCTGGGCGTGGAAAAGGTTTTGTGGATTCCGCGCGGTATTTATAACGATGAAACAAACGAGCATGTAGATAATGTCTGTGCCTTTATCCGTCCGGGTGAAGTAGTTCTGGCCTGGACCGATAACGAGGCTGATCCGCAGTATGCTTTGAGCAAGGCAAGTCTGGATGCTTTGGAGCAGCTGACGGATGCCAAGGGACGTAAAATCATCGTGCATAAGCTGCCCGTGCCTGCGGTGCCTGTGTGCATTACCGAGGACGAGGTAGCAGGCTTCGACTTTGTCGAGGGTGAGGATATGCGCGAAGCCGGTGAACGTCTGGCGGCTTCGTATGTAAACTTTTATTTCAGTAATGACAGTGTTGTAGTGCCTGCCTTTGGCGGTGAGAATGCGGGCAGCGATGCGTTGGCGGCGGAAATTCTTGCCAAGCTCTGTCCGGAGCGTAAGGTAGTGCAGATACCGGCGCGGGCAATTTTGACCGGTGGCGGCAATATTCACTGCATTACACAGCAAATTCCGAAGGGAGTGTGCTTATGAGCAAGGTAAAGGTGGCAGCAGTGCAGATGCGCTGTGCGCCGACCGTAGAAGAAAATTTGCAGCACGCTGAAGCGCTGGTGCGCGAAGCGGCAGCGAACGGTGCGCAGATTATTCTGCTGCCGGAGCTGTGGGAGCGTCCGTATTTCTGCCAGCAGCGTCGCTATGATTTCTATCAGTATGCACTGCCTACGGAAGAAAATCCTGCGGTGCGGATGGGCAAGCGTTTAGCGAAGGAGCTGAATATCGTTCTGCCTATCAGCTTCTTTGAGCGTGATGTCAATGAATTATATAATTCTATCGCCTGCATTGATGCTGACGGTGAGATTTTAGGCGTTTATCGCAAAACGCATATTCCTGACGATCATTTTTATCAGGAAAAATTTTACTTTAAACCGGGTAACAGCGGCTTTACGGTTTTCAATACCAAGTATGGCCGTGTCGGTATCGGTATCTGCTGGGATCAGTGGTTCCCTGAGACAGCACGCTGCCTGGCGCTGAACGGAGCAGAGCTTTTATTCTATCCTACGGCGATCGGTTCCGAGCCTATCTTAGACTGCGATAGCATGCCGCATTGGCGCCGTGTTATGCAAGGCCATAGCGCAGCTAATCTGATGCCTGTGGTGGCAGCAAACCGCATCGGTCTGGAAACTGTGGAGCCCTGCGAAGGCAATGCAGGCCAGCAGTCCTCACTGCTGTTCTACGGCTCTTCCTTTATGACCGACGGTACCGGTGAGCTTGTGCAGGATGCATCGCGTGATAAGGAAGAAATTCTTTATGCAGAGTATAATCTGGCAGCCTTGGCTGAGGACAGACTGAGCTGGGGATTGTTCCGCGATCGCAGACCGGAATGCTACGGTAAAATTGCCGGTAAGTAAATATTGAAGCTATAATAAAAAATCACAATCGGTTATATATGTAACCGGTTGTGATTTTTTCTTTATCCGATATTGAGCTCGTGCTTGAGAGCATCTTGTAAAATTTTGGAGAAGTTCAGCTTTTTGGCAATCGCCGCATCATTTAACCATTTGGGTATGGTGAGAGTTTTTTTGACTGCTTTGGTAAAGTGCTCTTTGGCATATGCTTCTACATCAACACTTACTATATTAACAAAGGCTTCTGCGTAATCGCTATATTCTTCGTTAACGTCAATAGTGTTTAATTCAGAAGGTGTAGGAGCAGCCTCATTGCTGAGCTTTGCTTCGTAAAGGAAGCCTGCCAGGCAGTCTGTTGCCATTTTCATAGCATTTTGTAAATCCGTACCACAGGTTGCGAGGTGGTTAAGGTCAGGAAAAATTACGGTGTATTGTCCGTCTTTTTCTTTATAAAAGCACGCAGGATACATTGATAACATAAAATCACCCTTTCTGAAAATCTAAACCGGCTTGTTTGAAAATAGCTTTAACTGTGCCTATGGGAATATCTCCCTTATGGTTAGGAACAGTTACTTTATTAGGTTGGCGTGGATGTATGTAATAAAAGTGGGAGCCTCTGGTAGAATATAATGTCCAACCGGCTTTTTTCAGTAGCTTTTCCAGTTCTTTAAATTTCATGATATTGCTCCTTTCATAATTGTATCATTTAACACGTGCAAAAACAATACGTATTGATGATGCTATTAAAAAAGGAGTATTGCAGTTGGTACTACAATACTCCTAAGAGAACGACAACAGTATTAAATTTGTATGTTAGACTTATTATATCATAGAAAATATGGTTAGAGGTATATTTGCAAAAATTTCATAAGATGTTTGGATTAATGATGATAAAATTTTGACTATCTCATCCTCCTACTTTGTCATCAGGCAGATACGTAATCGTTATGCCATAGATAATGATGGTGCAGATTACCAGACAGATAGCCAGTGGTATGAGCAGCTTCAGCCAGGGAATTTCCTGCTGCAGATACTTGCGGCAGTAGCGCCAGAAACAGATAAGCGTAAAGAGGTTGAAGATGCTGCCTAGAATGAGCATTGTCCAGACGCTTTTGGCAAGCGGCAGGTAGGAAAGGCTGAGATTGATGGCTGCGAGCACAGGCATGGCAGTCATAGTGTTGTAGATTTTGCCGTCTGCTATGGCAAAGCTGGCGGTGAGAACGACGCTGCCTAAAATCAGCGGCAGCAATGAGGCATATATGAGAGTGTTACTGCTAAAACTATATTGCTGTAGCCTGTTGCGCCAGAGAAAACGCCCGAAGAGCTTGTAAAGAATAAATGCATAAAGTGTTGTCAAAATAGCGCTGGCAAGAGTATCCATGCCGCCGAAGCCAATGAAAGCAACAAGAAAATGAATTACAAAAAAGCCCAATGCCCCCAAAAAGAAGAAGAGCTGATTATAGAGCCAGTACCAAAAGGCTAATGGCAGAAAAGTACGCATGGCAGAACCTCCTCACATAATGTATTAAGCAAATTTATTGGTCACTTTTATTATAATATGATTGAGAGGAAAATGCTATGCTTTTGCCTCTTTGGGTAAAATTAGCTTGAAATTTTGCTGAGAATATAAAAAGTCCGATTCGTCTGTGATGACAAATCGGACTTTTTTATGTGGCTAATTTTTTAGGCTTATACAATTATTCCTCAACGTAGTTGTTGGCTTTATCATAAAGCGCAGCAACCTCTTTGGAAGGACCGCCGCTGAGCAGGGAAACAATGACACCTGCTACAAGGCTGGCAAAAAAGCCGGGGATAATTTCGTAGATGCCGGTGGAGGCTGCCATAGTCAGGTACCAGCCGATATCGACAACAGCACCGACGATGATGCAGGCTACCGCACCCTGGAAGGTGAAGCCGCGCCAGAAAAGGCTGAGCATGATAGCAGAACCGAAGGCTGCACCGAATACGCCCCAGGCGTTGGCAACAAGCTCCATAATGCTGCCTGCACGCGGAGAATCGGCAATAAGCAGAGCAACGAAGGAGATAACGAGTACGACGATGCGGCCTGCCCAAAGCATTTCCTTGTCACCGGACTGGTATTTACGGATTACAGGCTTATAAACGTCGCTGGCAAAGGCAGAAGCGGAAGCGAGCAGCTGACTGGAAGCAGTACTCATGGAAGCTGCCAATACGCCGGAAAGCAGGATACCGCTCATCAGAGCCGGGAAAATGCTGCGAACCATGGCGATGAATACCAGAGAGTTTTGGTTGATGTTTTCATCCATGCCCAGATACATACGGCCTACTACGCCTACCATGGTAGCGAAGAAGCAGATGAGGGCGGTCCAGCTGATAGCGATAACAGCGGATTTCTTCATTTCCTTTTGGGATTTGAGGGACATGAAGCGGATGATGATATGCGGCATACCGAAGTAGCCCAGGCCCCAGCCGAAGCCGGAGATAATATCAGAGGTTTTGGCAACCGGATTCCAGTAATCGGGCGGAATGCCGGCAACAGCCTGCGGATTGATTAAGGATACCGCGAAGATAGGTGCAATCAGCAGAGAACCGAGAATCATCAGGCCTTGGTAGAAGTCAGTCCAGCAAACGGCAGAAAAGCCACCCAAGAAGGTGTAGCCGATGATGATAAAGGCTGCCACATACATGGTGTAGGTCTGATCAATGCCGATAACGGTGTTGAACAGAGTGCCGCAAGCCTTGATGCTGGAAGCGGAATAAATAGTGTAGGCAATGAGAAAGACGATTGCACAGATTACCTGCAGCACGTGGGACTTAGATAAAAAGCGGTTGCTGAGGTACTGCGGAATAGTGATGGCATCGTTGGCCACAATGGAAAAACGGCGCAGGCGCGGTGCCTGAAAAATCCAGCTTAAGGAATAGCCGGTGAGCAGGCCGATACTGATCCAGGCCTGACCGAGGCCGAGAGCGTAGATAGATGTCGGCAAGCCCATGAGCACCCAGGCGCTCATATCAGAAGCACCGGCAGAAAGAGCGGTTACCCACGGTCCCATCTGACGGCCGCCGAGAAAGTAGGTCTTTTCACCACCCTGACGATTTTTATAGAAGAACCAGATACCGATTGATAGCATGAATAGCAGGTAGATAATGAATACTACCATTTCTGTATAATTCACGAACACCCCTCCAAAATTTAAGAATAGATAACATTATTATACACTTAATCTTTGTGCTACTGCAAGTAAATAATAAAAATAAAGTGCTTAATCTGCGGCGGACAGTGTTTTGAGGACTAATCCTAACACTGCTTGCTGCTGATTAAGCACTGAAAGTTTACCATGTGAAATATGTATAAGCTGTAAAGAGAGTCAGAATGATGATTTCGCAAAGCAGGACCGGCTTAAGCGTTTTGAAAAAGTTGGCTTTGAAATAATCGACAGTGATGACAAGACACATATGCGTAGGTGTGAGCATCTGCCCCGCAATACCGAAGGCCATGGCAACGCCGGCCAGGTTCAGGCTGCCTGTCTGCATAGCGGCGACAATGGGCATAACGATGGCCACGTGTCCTTGCGACATACCTGTAAGCACGCCGATGATGAAGCTGACGCAGGCGATGATAACAGGCACCGGCAGTGGAGAGCTTTGGAAGGCTGCGACGATTTCCTGCAGCACGTGGGTGACGGTCAAAATCTGAATGAAGTAGAGGATGCAGAGCACATTGAGAAACATTTTGATGTCCAGCGCACCGATAACAACATCCTTGAGGCCAACCTCGCGCTTAGTAAAGCGCAGGACCAGAAACAGGCAGGCTGTGACCAGGCCCATGCCGGCGGAGGCATTAAAGCCGCAGAATACTACGAGAATAAAGGTGATAATGACAGGCGAAAGCGCTAGCCATAAATCCTGCATACCCTGACTGTCATTGGCAATTGCTTCAGTACGGCTGCTGTCCGCTTTGATGGGGCGGATGAGAACAAACCAGCCTGCGGAGAAGGCCAGTACGGTAAGCCAGGCCAGATGCAGGATGAATTCACCGTAGCTGACACCGGCAATGTTGCAGGCCATAATCATACCGGGAATAATCGGACTGGAAAATTCAAAGATATGGCGGAACCAGAAATTGATGGCTGCCTTGTGGTCCTGTTCGATAGGCAGATTTTTGCTGGCCTCCTCTACAATGGGAGCCGAAAAGCGCGCGCCGCCCAATGACGGTAACAGTCCTAAGAAGGCAGGCATCACGGCCAGGGTTACCTTAGCGCTGGAAAAGATGCGTTGCAGCGCCTGCACCATACCGGCCAGTGCACCGCTAGTGCGCAGCTCGATTTCCAGGCACATGACAAAATAGAGGGCAAAAAGAATATCATAGGTGCGCGGCATTGTTAAGGTTTCGCGCAAGGCCTGCACTAGATACGGCAGCTCCGGTGCTTTCATCAGCCAGATAAAAATACCGCTGGTGAGCATACAGGGGCCGATGGGAATGTGACGACGCAGCATGAGGATAATCATGAGCATGGCGATTGTAAGCAGAAGAAATATATTCATAAACAGTTTTTCCTTCCGGTTGCGTAATTGTTGGCAAGTACCAAGGTAATTGCTGATGATGTTTATTTATTATACACCCTGCCACAAAAAAATCATAATAAAACTGTAAAAAATCTTAGTATGGGATGCAAATAATGCTATAATGTAAGCAGAGATACAGAAACGGAGGTCAGATTATGCAGATAGAAAGATTAAGGCTGAAGAATTTCCGTTGTTACGATGAGCTTGATATTGATTTTGAACCTAGGCTGACAGTTATTGTAGGTGAAAACGGCAAGGGCAAGACGGCGATTTTTGATGCGCTGGCAATTGCTCTGGAGCCCTATCTGCGCAGCTTTGATGCCAGTGGCCGGCAAATTACTCACCAGGATGTACGGCGTGTGCCTGTTTATAAAAAGGATATGCGTCATATTGATGGTATGGAATGTCATTATCCGGTAGAAATTAAGCTGGAGGGTGAGGTTTACGGCAAAAAGCTTACCTGTACCCGCCGCCTGCTGGAGGGGAATGTGCCTGAGGATGATGCTGATGATCTGTGCGAACGTGGCTGTGCATTGGCGCACGATGCCAAGGAGAAAGGCAATAGGCTGCTGCCGGTGTTGGCCTATTACGGTACTCAGCGCATTTGGGTAGACAGCAAGCTGATGACAAATTTTCATAAATCGCTGATGGAACGCAATGTAGGCTACGAGGAATGTCTGGAGCCGTCTTCTTCCTACAGCACCTTCGGGAAATGGTTTGAGTACGTTACCAAGTGTGCGCAGTCAGAGCAGCAGTACAGCGCAGAGGTGAAGCGCAATGTGATGCTGAAGAATGCGATTCAGAACGCTGTCGACGTGTGTCTGGAAAGCACCGGCCTGCGTGATTTGTATTATAATTATCGCCTGAAATGTTTTGTTGTCAGTCACCCTGATATGGGTGAGATGGTGGTAGATGAATTGAGCGACGGCTTCCGCAGTATTATCAGCATGGTGGCTGACCTGGCCTATCGCATGGCGCGTCTGAATCCGCAGCTGCGTGAGGATGCGGTAACCAAGACACCGGGACTTGTATTGATTGATGAGGTAGAAATGCATCTGCACCCGCTGTGGCAGCAGACGGTACTGCTGGATTTACAGAAAACCTTCCCGATGGTACAGTTTGTGGTGACTACGCATAGTGCGCAGGTGCTTAGCAGCGTGCCGGCCGAGAGCATTCGCGTGCTGGCCTGGGGCAAGCAGTTCGAAGGCGTGCGCCATGTAGATTTTTCATTAGGCGCCAACAGCTATCAGCTGCTGCAGGATATCCAGAATGTGAGCCCACGTCCGCAATCCCTGCCGATTGTGCAGGATTTAAAGCGTTATCTGCAGCTGGTGAGCGAGGATGCCTGGGATACGCCGGAGGCGTTGGAGCTGCGCAAAAAGCTGGATAAATGGTCCAAGGGCAAGGAGCCTGCTCTGCTGCGTGCGGATATGGATATCCGTATGCGTCAGTTCCGCAGGAGGCGCTCATGAAACGTGTTTATAAAAGCAAGGAAGAACCGGAGCTTCTCAGGCATTACCGTCTGCGTAATCCTGAGGAAACCTGGGAGCATTTCCGTCGTCGCTGCCGCAAGGGCTACAAACAGGTGCGCGAAGCAATTTTGCGTGACCAGCACGGCCTTTGCGCTTATTGTGAGGTAGGCATTAAGCTGGCGGAGGAGGAAGGCGAGGTTGACGACTTCCGCGTAGAGCATTTTTATCCGAAAAATGCTACGCAGGAGCACGGGCACAACTATCATTTGGATTGGCGCAATCTGTTGGGCGTGTGCCACGGCGGCAGTCAGCCTTATGTGCCTGATCCCGAGTGGCGCTATTCCAGCCAGAAGCGTGACCGCAGCTGCGATGTGCCTAAGGGTGGGCGTGAAATTACAAACTATATCCTCAATCCGCTGAAGATTCCCGGCAAAATCCGTCTGTTCCGTTATGCGGAGCATAGCGGGAGGATGTACGTAGACGAAGATACCTGCCCCAAAGATTTGCAGGGTAAGGCGCGCAGCACTATCCGCGAGCTGAATCTGAACGCACCGCGGCTGATGCGCATGCGCCGAGAGGTAATCCATACACTGGAGGACCAGATAAGTGAGGAGCTTAGTAAAGGCCGAGAGCTGGATGAAGTTTTGGAAATGTTGGCAACCATCTGTCTGGTGCCTGACTATAATGGTGTGACGCTGCCTTTCTTTTCTGTTATCCGTTGGTATCTGGGTGAGGCGGCGGAAGAAGTTATCCGTGCGAGCGGTGCTAAGCTGTAGCATTTAAATCCTGTCTGCAATGCAGGCAGGATTTTTTTGTTTGATGAAGAATAATATAAAATGGTTCTTGAACAATGAAATTTTGCTAAATACACTATAAAAAAAGGAGAATAGAGAAATGCAAGTTACAAATAAGGCTTTCAAGGCTTACGATGTACGTGGTGTTTACCCTACGGAGGTTAATGAGGAAATGGCTTACCGTATGGGACGCATTTTTTCAGCAATGTTTGCTGCAGAAACTGTTGTTGTCGGACATGATATCCGCCTGAGCGGCAGAGCATTGGTAGATGCGCTGACAGAGGGACTGCGCCATGGCGGCACCAAGGTTATCGATATCGGCCAGTGTGGTACAGAAATGATTTATTTTGCTACCGCGCATCTGAAAGCAGATGGCGGTATTATGGTTACTGCCAGCCATAATCCTAAGGAATACAATGGCATGAAGCTGGTGCGTCGTGATGCGCGTCCTGTTTCCAGCGATACCGGTCTGAAGGAAATTGGTGAGATGGTTGCTACTACAAAGCCGTTTGCACATCAGGTGGTAGCAGGCAAGACTATGGGTGCCTTGGAGCAGCTGGATATTATGCCTGCTTATATTGAGCATTTACTGACTTACGTTGATACGAGTGTGCTCAAACCGATGAAGATTGTTGCTAACCCCGGCAATGGTGGTGCTGGCCCGATTTTGAAGGAGCTGGCTAAGCATTTGCCGTTTGAGTTTATTACGCTGAACGAAACGCCTGACGGCACCTTCCCGAATGGTGTGCCCAACCCGCTGCTGCTGCCTAACCGTGAGGCTACGGCCAAGGTTGTACGCGAGAGCGGTGCAGATTTGGGTATTGCCTGGGATGGTGATTTCGACCGCTGCTTCCTCTTTGACGAGAAGGCAGATTTTATCGAGGGCTATTATATTGTCGGCCTGCTGGCAGAGGTTTTCCTGCACAAGGAGCCGGGTGCGAAGATTATGTTCGACCCGCGCCTGACCTGGAATACGGAAGCTATTTTGCAGCGTGACGGCGGTGTGCCTGTGCGCTGCAAGAGCGGCCATGCCTTTATGAAGGAATGCATGCGCAACAATGGCGTGCTGTACGGCGGCGAGATGAGTGCGCATCATTATTTCCGCGATTTTTCCTGCTGCGACAGCGGCATGATTCCCTGGCTTTTGGTAACTGAGCTGATGTGCCGCAGCGGTAAAAAGCTCAGCGAGCTGGTAGGCGAGCGCGTTGCTATGTATCCCTGCAGCGGTGAAATAAACCGCAAGGTTGCTGATTCCGCAGCAGTACTGGCAGAGCTGGGCAAAAAATATGCTGACGGCGAGCAGGATCACCTGGACGGCCTGAGCGTTGCTTATGATAACTGGCGCTTTAATGTGCGTGTATCCAATACGGAGCCTGTAATGCGCCTGAACGTAGAAACTAAGGGTGATAAGGAGCTGCTTGCTGCGAAGACAGCAGAATTATTGGAAGTTATTGGCGGCGAAGAAGCTTAACTTTCCTGAGTATCCGTGTTTTTTCGTAAAGCACTGCCTGCAGCGTTGCTGCTATGCATATATTTCATTTGAGTCTGTAAAGGAGATAAGATTAAATGTTTAAACCTGTACGTAAAGCCGTTATTCCGGCAGCAGGCCTGGGCACACGCTTTTTGCCTGCTACCAAAGCAACTCCGAAGGAGATGCTGCCTATTGTTGATAAACCGACTATCCAATATATTATCGAAGAGGCTCTTGCTTCCGGCATTGAGGATATCCTGATTATTACTGGCCGCAGCAAGCGTGCCATTGAAGACCATTTCGACCGCAGCATCGAGCTGGAGCTGAACCTGGAGGCCAGCGGCAAAACCAAGGAGCTGGAGCTGGTTCGCAAAATTTCTGATATCCGCATTCACTATATCCGCCAAAAGGAACCGCGTGGACTTGGCCATGCTATTTTGTGCGCTAAGCATTTTGTGGGCGATGAACCCTTTGCTGTATTGCTGGGTGATGACGTTGTTGACAGCCAGGTGCCTGCGCTGAAGCAGCTGATTGATGTCTATGATAAAACCGGTGCCAGCGTTTTAGGTGTGCAGGAGGTGCCGCAGGAGAAGGTATCTGCTTATGGCATTGTTGCCGGTGAACCGACTGGTGAAGCACGCACTGTTAAGGTAAATGATATGGTAGAAAAGCCTGCGGTAGAAGAAGCGCCTTCCCGTCTGGCTGTTTTGGGACGTTATGTAATTACACCGGAAATTTTCCCGATTCTGGAAAAAACCGAGCCTGGTCGTGGTAATGAAATCCAATTGACTGATGCACTCAAGGTTTTGGCTAAAGAGCAGGCAATGTATGCTTATGATTTTGAAGGACGTCGCTATGATGTGGGTGATAAGCAGGGCTTCTTGGAGGCAACTGTAGAAATGGCGCTGAAGCGTCCTGACCTGCGTGACAAGTTCCTGGATTATCTGCAGGGAATCGTTGCCAAGGAGAGCAAATAAGCGATGAATATCCTTGTTACCGGCGGAGCAGGTTATATTGGCTCCCATGTAGTGGAGGAGCTGCAAAAGAGCGGCTTTACTCCTATTGTTTATGATAATTTTTCTACCGGCCATGAGGCAGCTGTGCCGGACGAGGTGCAGCTGGTAGAGGGTGATATCCATGATGTGCGTTTTGCCAAGCATATCATGGAGCAGTTTAAAATTGACGCGGTAATTCATTTTGCTGCCAGCAGTCTGGTAGGTGAATCTATGACCGACCCGGCCAAATATTATTTTAATAATGTTGAAGGCAGTCTGCATCTTTTAGAGGCTATGCGTGGTACCGGTGTGGACCGCATGGTATTTTCTTCTACCGCAGCTGTTTACGGTGAGCCGGAAACAGTGCCTATTACCGAAGACAGCCGTCTGGCACCGACCAATGTTTATGGCCGTACCAAGCTGGCAATTGAAGGCATGCTGGCGGATTATGATCATGCCTATGATATGCGTTATGTGGCTTTGCGTTATTTTAACGCTGCGGGTGCTTCTCTTACGCGTGATATCGGCGAGGATCACAGCCCGGAAAGTCATCTGATTCCTCTGATTCTGAAAACAGCGCAGGGCGTGCGCAAGCAGGTTTCCATCTTCGGTACCGATTATCCGACGGCAGACGGTACCTGTGTGCGTGATTATATTCATGTCTGCGATTTGGCGAAGGCGCATGTGCTGGCGCTTAAGCATCTTTTGAGCGGCGGTAGCAGCCGTGTGTATAACTTGGGCAGTGAAAACGGCTTCAGCGTGCGCCAGATGATTGACAGTGCCAAGAAGGTTACTGGCGTTGACTTCCCCGTTGTGGAGGAGGAGCGTCGTGCCGGTGATCCCGCAGTGCTCATTGCATCTTCGGCAAAGATTCGCGAGGAGCTTGGCTGGGAGCCGCAGCACAGCAGTGTTGATGAGGTTATCAGCACTGCGTGGAAGTGGCACAAGGGCCACCCGCATGGCTATTGCGGCTAAAAAAGTAAATAAGTGCATATAAAAAACCGGTTTCTTTGGCTTTTAAGCCAGTAGGAAACCGGTTTTGCTTTGTGCGAAGAAAGCTTTTCTTAACAATAACTATATAAGTTAAACAATAACCTTGCATAGCAGTCGGCTTATTTGCGTTTGTTGAGAAATTTGCCTATGTCAAAGTGTTTGCCTGCCAGCAGGCTGTCTATGCGTGCAGTGACCACCTCATTGTTGCTGAGCTGACGTGCCTTAATCAGCGAGTGGCGGATGGCAGGCGTGATGAATTCCTGGCCCCAGTCATCGATGATGCCGCAGGCTATGCCACGTGGCAAATCGAAGATGGATTCCAAGGCAGCGCAGATAATGGCATCACTCTGGCCGGGATGTGTGTTGAGATAGCGCAGCGGTACCAGCAGGTCGTTTTGCTCTACGCAGTAGCGTGGCAGATCTGCTTCAATTTGCCGCAGCACACGCTCGGAGCGCCCTTCACCCTCGTAGGAAAGCAGGTAGGGGAACAGAGGTGTTTCATCCGGATGTGCCAGCCAAAAATCAAAAAGCCTTGGCCATACGTCTATATCCAGCTCTACTGCCAGATTGCACAGCTGATAATCAAGCTTATCGTCCTTGATTAAATCGCTGTCAATTTCTGGCTGCCAGTCCTTGCTGTAGATGATTTTTTCGCAGGCTGCAATCTGCTCCTGACATTGGTTGAAGGTCAACTGCATATGATTCTGTTCTTTGCAAAGGTCCTGCAGTGTTGTAACATAGCTGATTAAATCAAGCACGTCTTCCGGCTTGCTGACATGCGCTTCAGCCTGGTCAAGCAGACAGGTAAGCAGCTTGTTCAGATGGATGTCGCTGATATTGAACTGCTCTTCAATCACCTCTGCCGGGAAGTGGTTAAGCATAACCAGATAATTGCCTACGATGAAAATTGCATTTTTATAATTCTCGTAGCTGAGCGGTTGCGCTACCAGTTCTTCCAAATGTGTTTCGCGGATGAATTTTACGGAGAGCGGTGGATATTCTACGTCGATGTCCGGTCCGTTTTGCAATAGCCAGAGGCGTTCCTCCTCATCACGGCAGTGGCAGTCGGTAATGCTGAAAACCTTACCCCAGCCGCTGGTGCAGTGGATAAGCTCCCAAATAGCGTTTTGCGGGTTAAAGTTGGTTATGCGGCAGGAATATAAAAAGGCGAAGGTAAATTCTTCGCAGTGTGCTATGCGCAGCAAATCCTGCCAAAGCTCCTGATCCTGATGACAAATTTTTTCCATGCCGTACATACCGAAAATCAAGATAGCAAATTTTACCTGCTCACGTCCATCTGCGTTGTAGAAAAAGCGGCGCGCCAGGTCATAGGCTACGGCGTTAATGTCATTTTGGTCCAAGGCTTCAATAAAGGGGTCGCAATATTCCGCGAAGGCCATGCCCTTCAGCTCATTGTACAGTCTGCTGCGTTGCTGGGTTGTAGGCTCCTGCATATAAGCTTGCAGAAGCTTGAGCAGCATGCTGGCGGAATTGGGATTGGGCAGGTTGCCCATTGTATAGTGAAAGGCATCTTCGGAGCCAAGGGGACGGGGAATGGTGGCGTAGCGGTCATCGCACAGGTCAGTAGCTGTAAAGCGGCCATGCTCGTCCAGATGGCTGTTTACGAATTGATAGATTGTCTGTTTCATGTGCTCACCTCGTAATAAAATATGTCTTGCAGCAAATAATGCTGTTCTTAAAAAAGCAAAGAATAACTATATCATAACATAGAGCAAAAATAATGACCAGCAAAAAAAGTAAGGCTGCCGTAGCAGCGGAAATCCGCCACGGCAGCAGCCTTAAGTTTAAGCGTATGTAATTTACATTTGAGTTTTGATTTCCAGGAGGCAGTCGCCGCTTTCTACGCGTTCGCCTGCAGCTACATGGATAGCGCTGACGATACCGGAAATCGGTGCCGAAAGCGTGGTTTCCATCTTCATTGCTTCGGTAACAATCAGCGGAGTGCCTTTGGTAACGGACTGGCCTTTTTCTACCAGCACCTTGACAACGGAGCCGGAAAGGGAAGCGCCGATTTCACCCATGTTGCCTTTTTCTGCTTTCTTGCGGGTAACAGTGGTGGTCTTGGCGTTGCGGTCCTTGATTTCGATTTCACGCGGCAGGCCGTTGAATTCGAAGAAGACGGTACGTATACCGGCAGCATTGGCTTCGGAGATGTGGTCCAGCTTGATTACGAGCACTTTGCCCTGTTCAATCTCAACCTTGATAACCTCGCCCGGAGTCATGCCGAAGAAGAAGGTAGGAGTATCGAGAACGGATACATCGCCGAATTGGTTGTAACGGTTTACCCAGTCGGTGAATACTTTCGGATAGAGGCAGTAAGCACTGACTGCTTCGTCCGTAGTAGGTGCTTCCAGCTCTTTGAGCTTAGCGCGTACATCCTCAAAATCTACCGGAGGCAGTACAGCGCCCGGACGATCGCTGATAGGTGCGCGTCCTTTGAGCACCAGCTTCTGCAGCTTTTCGGGGAAGCCCTGGTACGGAGTGCCGATGCGTCCTTCGAAGAATTCCACAACGGAGGCCGGGAAGTCGAGAATATCGCCCTTAGCGTAAACATCTTCTTCCGTCAGGTCGTTCTGCACCATGAAAAGTGCCATATTACCGACAACCTTGGAGGACGGAGTAACCTTGATTAAATCACCGAACATCATGGATACGCGGTGATACATATCCTTGATTTCCTCCCAGCGATGGATGAGGCCCAGAGCCTGTGCCTGCTGTTTGAGGTTGGTATATTGTCCGCCGGGCATTTCGTGTACGTAAACCTCGGGGTTGGGGAAGTTTTCAGTTCTGTCGGCAGCCTTGTAGTAGGGGCGTACGGTTTCCCAATAACGGGACAGCTCGTTCATAGCGTCTACATCAAGACGCGGTTGACGCGGATGGCCGCTGAGAGCGTAGTACAGGCTACTGCCGCTTGGTTGGGAGGTACCGTTGCTCATGGCGCTCATAGCAGTATCTACGATATCAACGCCGGCATCAATAGCACGCGCGTAGGTGTAGATAGCGTTGCCGCTGCCCTCGTGGGTGTGCAGATGAATAGGCACGTTGACGTAGGATTTGAGGCTGCTTACAAGGCGGTAAGCTGCTTCCGGCTTCAACAGGCCTGCCATATCCTTGATGGCGATGATGTTGGCACCGGCTTTTTCCAGCTCCTTAGCCATATTGATATAGTAATGTAAATCGTATTTATCGCGGTTGGGGTCGAGAATATCGCCGGTGTAGCAAAGTGCTGCCTCTGCCACCTTACCGCATTCGCGGACGGTGTCAATCGACAGGCGCATATTGTCCAGACCGTTGAGGCTGTCGAAGATACGGAAAACGTCGATACCGTTCTTGGCTGCCAGCTTGATGAACTGCTTAACAACATTATCCGGATAGCTGGTGTAGCCTACGGCGTTGGCACCGCGCAGCAGCATCTGGAAGAGAATGTTCGGTGCAGCCTGACGGAACTGTGCCAGACGCTGCCAGGGGCTTTCGTCGAGGAAGCGATAGGCTACGTCAAAGGTAGCGCCGCCCCAGCATTCAAAGGAGAAGAGTCCGGGCAGTTTACCGGCGGTGTCGCGCATAACGCGCAGCATATCGGCAGTACGCAGACGGGTTGCGAAGAGGGACTGATGCGCATCACGGAAGGTGGTATCTGTGAGCAGAACCTCCTGCTGTGCCAGTACCCATTCAGCAAGGCCTTCAGGTCCGCGGGTATCCAGAACGTGCTTAGCACCCAACGCCAGAATGCCGTTGTAGGGTTTTGGCATATTCAGCGGTGCGAAGTTCGGCTTCGGCTGTACGCCGACGTTGGAATAGCCGTTGACGGTGATATCAGCAATATAGTTCAGCAGCTTATTACCACGGTCCAGTGTTTTTTCGAAGACGAACAGCTCAGGTGTATTGTCAACAAAGTCGGTTGTGTAATCGCCCTTGATGAAATGCGGGTTCTGCAGTACATTTTCCAAAAATTTGATATTAGTCTTAACGCCGCGGATACGGAATTCTTTTAAGCAGCGCAGCATCTTGGTAATTGCAATCTGGTGAGTGAGGCCCCAGGTGGTAGCTTTAACCAGCAGAGAATCGTAGTACGGAGTGATAACGGAGCCGGTGAAGGCATTGCCGCCGTCCAGACGGATGCCGAAGCCGCCGCCGCTGCGGTAGGTAATCAGCTTGCCGGTATCGGGCATAAAGTTATTGGACGGGTCCTCGGTGGTAATACGGCATTGGATAGCGTGGCCGATGGTTGTCAGCTCATCCTGCTGCGGAAGGGCGATTTCCGGGCCGTGCAGGTTGTAGCCCTCGGCAATTTTGATTTGTGTTTGCACAATGTCGATACCCGTAATCTGCTCGGTAACGGTGTGCTCCACCTGAATGCGGGGATTAACCTCAATGAAGTAGAACTTGCCGTCTGGAGTAGCCAAAAATTCTACGGTGCCGGCGCTGATGTAGTCAACATTTTTCATCAGCTTGACAGCAGCCTCGCAGATAGCTTTGCGCTGTTCTATAGGCAGAGCGAAGGCCGGAGCAATTTCAACCAGCTTCTGGTGGCGGCGCTGTACGGAGCAGTCGCGCTCAAACAGATGCATTAAATTGCCGTGGGTATCGCCGATAATCTGTACTTCAATGTGTTTCGGATTTTGCAGATATTTTTCCAGATATATTTCATCATTGCCAAAGGCTTTTTTAGCTTCGCTTTTAGCCATATCGTAGGCAGTTACAGCCTCTTCGGCGCTGTGAACAACGCGCATACCGCGGCCGCCGCCGCCGTTGACTGCTTTAATGATGATAGGATAGCCGCATTTTTCACCAAAGGCCAGTACCTCATCGAGGCTGTTTACTATACCCTTGCTGCCGGGAATCATGGGGATGCCTGCCAGCTCGGCCTGTTTACGGGCGTTAATTTTGTCGCCGAACATTACCAGGTGTTCCAGACGCGGGCCTATGAAAATCAGTCCTTCCTCAGCACAGCGGCGTGCTAAATTACTGTTTTCGGATAAAAAGCCATAACCGGGATGGATGGCATCTACGTCATGCTCCTTGGCTACGCGCAGAATGTCTTCGATATCAAGATAAGCGTCGGTCGGACTTTTGCCTTCGCCTACCATGTAGGCCTCGTCGGCTTTGTTGCGATGCAGGGACAGGGTGTCCTCCTTGGAATATATAGCAACAGTACGGATTCCTAATTCGTTGCAGGCGCGGAAAACGCGGATGGCGATTTCGCCGCGGTTAGCAACTAAAACTGTATTAATTTTAGGCATAAGTTTGACCTCCTTAGATAGTTACAAGCTAATTGTATAGAAAACGGCATGTAAATTCAAGGGATAGGACGCATGTATACAAGTATTCTTGCAGGGGACGAGGAGAGTTTGATTTTTTAACACTTTTTGTGTTGACTATACAATCAGCTTCACATTTTTTTCGTTTGTTTATTGCTATAAATAGGTATACAATAATACTTATAAAGCATAGCGAGGAGATGAAATGATGAACGATAACAATGATAAAAAACGGCCATTGACGTATTATTATATGCTGATGCTGGTTTTGATTCTGGTATTCAATTCCGTAATCATGCCAATGTTCTTCAACCCGAAAATGAAGGAGGTTTCCTATAATAATTTTCTTCAGATGGTGGATGAAGGCAAGGTATCTAAGGTAGAAATTACCGATAAGCGTCTGGCTGCGGTTGATAAGAACAACGAAAAAGAAATTTACGTTACAGGCAGAGTGGAAGACCCGGAGCTGGCCAACCGCCTGATGAAGAGTAAGGTAGAATTTACGCAGGTTGTGCCTAAGGAACAAAGTCCTCTGGTAACCTTTTTCACCAATTGGGTACTGCCGATTCTGATTTTCTTTGGCTTGGGACAGTTATTTATGTACTTCATGGGCAAGCGTATGGGCGGTAACGCTATGAGCTTCGGCAAGAGCAATGCCAAAGTTTATGTGGAAGCGCAGACTGGCAAAAGCTTTGCCGATGTAGCAGGTCAGGACGAGGCTAAGGAAGCACTGATGGAGCTGGTTGATTTTCTGCATACTCCCGGCAAGTACAAGGATATCGGTGCTAATATGCCGAAGGGTGCTTTGCTGGTTGGTCCTCCCGGTACAGGTAAAACCTTGTTGGCGCGTGCGGTAGCAGGCGAAGCCAAGGTGCCGTTCTTCAGTATCAGCGGCAGTGAATTTGTAGAAATGTTCGTCGGCATGGGCGCTGCCCGTGTGCGCGATTTGTTCAAGCAGGCGCAGGAAAAGGCACCTTGCATAGTATTTATCGATGAAATCGATGCCATCGGCAAACGCCGTGATAACGGCCAGTTCGGCGGCAATGATGAACGCGAGCAGACTTTAAATCAGCTGCTTAGTGAAATGGACGGCTTTGACGGCAGCAAAGGCGTAGTTATTCTGGCAGCTACCAACCGTCCGGAATCTTTGGACAAGGCGCTGCTGCGTCCGGGACGTTTTGACCGCCGTATTCCTGTTGAGCTGCCTGATCTTAAGGGCCGTGAGGCTATCCTGAAGGTTCACGCACGCAGTGTGCGTATGGCAGACAATATCGATTACGGTACGTTGGCGCGGGCAACAGCCGGAGCCAGCGGTGCAGAGCTTGCCAATATTATCAATGAGGGTGCTTTGCGCGCCGTAAAAATGCATCGTAACGTAGTGGAGCAGGAAGATCTGGAGGAATCCATTGAAACCGTTATCGCCGGTTACCAGCGCAAGGGCGCGGTAATTTCTCCCGCAGAGAAAAAGGTTATTGCCTACCACGAAATTGGCCATGCACTTGTTGCTGCTATGCAGAAGCACAGTGCTCCAGTACACAAGATTACTATTATTCCTCGTACTAACGGCGCTTTGGGCTACACCATGCAAATCAGCGAAAATGACAGCGTGCTGATGACCAAGGAAGAGCTGTTCAACAAGATTGTAACCATGACCGGCGGCCGCAGTGCCGAGGAGGTTGTTTTCGGCAGCATTACCAGCGGTGCTTCCAATGATATCGAGCAGGCTACCAAGCTGGCACGCAGCATGGTAACACGTCTGGGTATGACGGAAGAATTTGATATGATGGCTACCGAGGTTGTGGCCAATCGTTATCTGGGCGGCGACGCTGCCCTGCAGTGCAGTGAAACTACAGCCGGCAAGATTGATGCCAAGGTTTTGGCGTTGATAAAGGAGGCTCACGAAAAGGCACGCACGATTTTGCAGGACAACAGAGATAAGCTGGATGTATTGGCACAGTACCTGCTGGAGAAGGAAACTATTACCGGCGAGCAGTTTATGGCTTTGCTGCAGCAGGAGCAGGCAAAAGAGGATGCAGAGGAGAAAACTTTGGAAGTATAACAATTACAAGCTTAAACGCAGTTACGTATTCCGTAAAACGGCAACGTGACTGCGTTGTTTTTTTGCACGCAGCGTTAATCGCGGAAAAAAAATAAAAAAATTAAAATTAGCTATTGCTAACTGTGGGAATATGTGCTACAATAATCGTGAAGTTAGTGATGGCTAACCAATGTGTATCGTCCCTTCCTGATTTTGCATTGCAGCCTTGACCTTTGACCTTGACAATTTCCTTAAGTGCATTGGTTAGCTCCTCTACTTTTAAACAAGCTGCTATTTGCTTTTTAAGCAAATTCATATTTTCTCCTCCAAAAACAGACAGAACGCTGAAAATCCGTTAGGCAAGCGGGTTTCGGCGTTCTGTTTTGTTGTGTTGATGCACTTTTGATACACTTTTATAATGTGTCCAGCATTGCGGCAATATTCGATTGCCTAAGTGTAATTTTCTTATGTAAGCAGGCTATTATTGAAGCATTTTTATTTGCACAAAATCGCCATTAGCGTTATAATATTTTTCTACTGTTGTATGATTTTGTTTTTATTTTGAGGTGGATTTTATGAAAAACTGGAAGCTAATTCTAGCTATCCTTACGGCTAATGTTGTATTGATGGCTGCAGGCTATACCATGCTTATTCCCTTTTTGCCGATGTATCTGATGAACGAACTGGGAGTGAGCGCAGACGATGTAAAAATGTGGAACGGCGCGATTTTTTCCATAACCTTTCTGATTGGCGGTATCATGGCGCCTATCTGGGGGAAAATGGCTGATACGCGCGGCAAAAAGATGATGGCGGTGCGTGCGGGTGCAGGCTTGGCGCTGTCATACTTTTTGGGCGGCATAGTAACTACGCCGGAGCAGATGTTCGGTGTGCGTGTGCTGCAGGGCTTTGCTGCCGGATTGTGGAGTGCGTGCCTGGCGATTGCTACCAGCCTGGTGCCGATGGAAAAGCTGGGCGTGAGCTTGGGCATTATGCAGGCAGGACTGACCTGCGGCAACGTCATTGGTCCGCTTGTAGGCGGTTCATTGGCAACGCTGTTTGGCATGCGTGCTTCATTCTTCGTTGCAGGTGGGTTACTGACGATTATTACGCTGGTATTTATGTTCTACATTCCCGAGCCGCCGAAGGCGGAGCCGAAAAAGCTTGCGGCCAAGCCGCAGGTACAGCTTTTACAGGAGCCTGTAATTCGTGAAACGCTGATTTACATTGCTGTAGCTCAGATGGTTATCCTGCTGATTCAGCCGATTTTGAGCCTTTATGTGGCAGAGCTGAATCATGGTGAGGGCAACATTATGTTTCTTTCCGGCGTGGCCTTTTCGCTCGTAGGCATTGCCAGTGCTATTACTGCGCCGAGCTGGGGACGCTTCGGACAGGAGCACGGCTTTTATAAAGCGTTGTGCGCTGCTACACTGCTTTCCGGCTTGATGAGTGCGGTGACGGCAATGCCGCAGACACTGCTTTTGTTCTGTGCCTGCAATTTTTGCTATGGCTTGTGCTGTGCCGGTATTCAGCCTTCGCTGAGTGCGGTTTTGGCCAGCAATACAACTACCGACCAGCGCGGACGCGTTTTTGGCTTTATGTTCAGTGCTCAGCAGTTCGGTTCCATGGTAGGTCCTGTACTTGGCGGAGCTATTGCTACATTTGCGCCGTTGCAAAGCCTTTTTGTAGTAGCCGGTGTGATTCTTTTCGGCATCAGCGCTTGCGTTTGGCTGCGTCATGGTCATGAACAAAATGCTATTGTATAGGTCATTTTAATCTGAAGGACTACAAAAAATCTTATATTTTTATTAGTTTACGAAACTCTGTAAGCCTTGAATTAATGGGCTTACAGAGTTTTTGCTTAAATTCACAAAATAGCCATTGTTTTGATGCGCAGATTTCACATATGTGACAAAACAAATTAGACAGAAAATTCGCTAATAGACTATAATCGGCTATGTGGAGGTGATGAAAATTAAGCTTAGAGGAGGCGTGAGTCTAGCGGAGCAAATCAGCTTCTACCGTCAGTTAGCAGTTATCTTGCGCAGCGGCTTGCCGCTACTGCATGCGCTGCAGCTTTTGCAAAAGCATGGCAGCGCTAAGCAGATGCTGCTTTGCTACCGACTGCAGCAAAGGCTGCGCCGTGGCAGCAGCCTGGCGCAGGCTTTAGCAGCAGAACCTGACTGCTGCAGTCACCTGGCAGTTACACTGGTGGCTGTGGGCGAGGAGAGCGGTGAGCTGGCCACGCTGCTGGAGCAGCTTGCTGTGTATTACAGCAGGCAACTGCAACTGCGGCGTTTTGTGCAACGGGCTGTGACCTATCCGGTATTTTTGCTGGTAGCTTCCGTTGGCGTGCTGCTGCTGTTTTTGCTGTATATCCTGCCGGTGCTTGCTGATACCTACAGCGCTATGGGCGTACGTCCGACTGGTACGTTAGCTTTGCTGCTGGCACTGAAGGATGGTCTGCTGCAGCAGCCGTTACTGGCGGTGCTCTGTGCGGCAGCGCTAACAGGCATTCTGCTGCTAATGGGACGCAAGCTGTTGCGCTGGTTTTTACGCAGTCGTCTGAGCGGTAATTTTCATGGCCTTTTATTAGAAGTACGCTTTTGCAGATTGCTGGCTCTGCTTTTGGAAAGCGGTGTTGGCATAACAAGAGCGGTAGCAATTGTGACAGATACCATAGATGATGAGCAATATGCACAGCAGCTGCGCCTGCTGAACAGCAGGCTGCAGCGCGGCATTGCTATTGAGCAGGCTGCAGGCGGTGCCAAGGAGCTTTTTTCAGCGCTGATGCTGGAGCTGGTGTGCGTGGGTGCATCTACAGGTTATCTGCCGCAGATGCTGCAGGAAGCAGTAACGGCTGGGGAGCAGCGTCTGCAGCAGCAGCTTGGCAGGCTGCAGGAGCTGCTGGTGCCCTTGCTGCTTTTAGTGGCAGCGATTATCATAGCGGGAATCGTCTGCATAGTTATCGGTCCGCTATTTGAGATGCTTTCGGCAATGCCGGAGTAAATTCAGGAGGTGCGATTATGTTAAAAACAATGCGTAAACAGGGAGGCTTTACTTTAATCGAGGTAGTAGCAGCGGCGGCGCTGATTGGCATTATGGCTACCATGCTGCTGCCTTCGCTTTCGGGTGCTAACGACAGAGTGAAGAATGCCCGTCTGCAAAACGATCTGGTGACTATCGACCAGGCAATTCAGCTGTATAAGATGGATGCAGGCACTGTGCCGGCAGAGCTTACTACACTGGACAGCGAATATCTGGGCGGTAAGCTGGAATTCAAGGATGCCAAGGGCGAGGCACTTACCTATACACCCAATACAACCGACGGCACCTATACCCTCAGCGGCAAAAACAGCAAGGGTGCGGCAGTAATCTCACCGGGCAGTAAAGCTAATGCCGTTGAACAATAAGACAGCAGGCTATCTGCTGTTGGAGCTGCTGCTGGCACTTGGGTGCTTGGGACTTGCGGCAGTAATGTTGTATCCCGGAAGCAAGACGCTGCAGCGGCAGTATTACAGGCAGCAGCTGCGCTATACAGCATATCTTTTGGCGGCGGATATCAGACAGATGCAGCAGCAGACGCTGTTTCAGCCGGAAAATTATATGTACACGCTTAAAGTCAGCGATAAGGATAAGCATAGTTACAGAATTGAGCGCGCGCATAAAATCTGGAAGCGTGTAAGGCTCGATGCTGACATCAGCCTGACGTGCGAAAAAGCGATTAAGAATCTCAGCTATAATGAAAACGGCAATCCGACAGCCATTGGCGGTTATAGACTGGAGCATAGACAGCTGCCTGATATGTACTGCCGGCTGACGGTACAGCCGGTTACAGGCAGGGTGACTGTTTATGAAAAATAGCAGGGGCTTTTGCCTGGTACAGGAGCTGGTGTGCTTCTGCCTTACGGCAGTGCTGCTGGCGACAGCGATACAGGGCTTTTATCGCAGCAATTATCTGCTGAATCAAAGCCTTGAACTGCAGCAGGCGGTGCAGGCCGCACAGCAGGTGCTGGCGGGCGAAGAATATAGCGGCCGCTTTGACGTGACGCAAAGGATTAGCTCCGGCAGTGCAGACGGCTTGACGGTACAGGAGGTGCAGGCTGCTTATGGCAAGGTCAGGGTTACGCTTATCCGTGCGCTGCCGACGGCAGAGGGGCTATCTGCTTCTGGAGCTGCTGCTGGGACTTTTGCTGGCAGTAGTGCTGGTGACATTGGTTTTTAAGGCAACAGGCACTGCCGGTCGCAGCTTTGGCCGCCTGCAGGATGAGCTGCAGCTGCAGGAAGCCAGACGGCATATTTTGGCGCAGTTGGAAAAGACTGTCTGCTATGATGCGCAGAGCGTGAGCTTGCAGGCTGACGGCAAAATAAGCTGCAGGATGCTTGAGGGGTGTAAGCAGGTGACTGTTTACAGTGATAAGCAGGGCATATACCAGAGGACGCGTACCAATAAAGGCACGGGTGTGAATCCGGTGTCGCTGGAGGAGGTAGGCGTTTTCGGATGGCAGGTGCGACGCTGCTCGCCGCAAATGCTGTGCGTAAGCTTCGATCTTTACCGTAACGGCAGAAGCATGCGGGTGACGCAGTATTTTATTTGTTATAGTGCGAGGATAACAGATGATGCATAGCGCAAAGGGAAGTATATCGCTTCCGTGCCTGCTGGCAGCGCTCTTGCTGGCACTCAGCGCCCAGCTTTGCTTGCTTTATGCAGTAAATGGCTATGAGACGGAAAAGGATTTTTTACGGGGGAAGCAGCTGCGGCTGTTGTGCGGCTCCGTATTGCAGGCTATAGGTCAAAAACCGCAGCCTGCGGGTACGCAGCTTTGCTATGAGGGCGAGCTGCAGCCGGGCAACGAACCGGTAAAAGTGACAAGCGAAAGCAGTTACAGCTCGGATGGGCAGATAGATTACCTGAAGGTGTCTGCCGTAGCCGCTAATCATGTTGGCGCAGTACAGCGGCTGCACAGGCTCAGGGTGAGCTTCAGTCCGGAGATGCGGAAGCTGGCAGCTAAGAGCGTTCTTGCGGGACGTTCGCTGACAGGAAGTGAATATCTGCAGCAGGCAGCGTTATATACAAGCACAGAAGAAGTAAGGCTGCCGCAGATTAGCTTTCTGCAGAATAAATGCGCTGCTTCGCTGAACAAAAGGACTACGGAGGAAAACGGCCTCAGCGCCCGCTTTTATTATCTGAGGAGTAATACTTCGCTGAGTCTTGGCAGCAAAGGCCTGCAGGGTGCAACGCTGATAGCCAATAAGCTGTCGATAAATGCCGCACCGGGTTCATATTACCCGGACCGCATAGTGCTTATCAGTGAAGAGGGCGATATTACGCTGGGCGACGGTACCAAAATGGCACAGGCGCTGCTGCTGGCGAAGGGAACGGTGACGATAGGTGCAGGCTGTCAGCTGAACGGCTTTGTTCTTGCCGACAAAGTCGTGCTCAGGGGAACGGCAGACCTTACTCCTGATAAAGGTGCTGTTGAACCGATGCTGACACCGGCCTTTAATAAGCCGTAATTTCGTTAAACAAATTGCATAACCAAAAAAGAACTAGCTGGAGCTATGACTGCTCTTGCTAGTTCTTTTGCATTGCTTATTCAGCCGCAGGTTTTTCAGCCTTAGGCTTTTTCTTGTTGTGGGCCTGCATAACCTCTTCGATATCGCCGGATTTAATCCATTCCTCCAGCGCTGTAGCCATTTCTGCTACTGCTGCTTCGATGGCGGTTTTGTCATCGCCCTGGAAGGCATGCAGTACGTGGTTGACAACGGCCTTATTATTGCGTGCCGGATGGCCGATGCCGATTTTAAAGCGCGGGTAAGCATCGGTGCCCAAATGCTCGGTAATGGATTTGATGCCGTTGTGGCCGCCGGCGCTGCCCTTGCGACGGATGCGCAGCTGACCTACGGGCATATCCATATCATCCTGGATAACAGCGATATCATCCGGGTCGATGTGATAGAAGTTGGCGTAGGCACCAACAGCAACACCGCTGAGGTTCATGTAGGTGGTAGGCTTGATGATGATGATTTTTTCGGGAGCGCGGTATTCTGCCATATAGGCACTGCGGTCCTCCTTACCGAAGCTTACACCAAGACGGCGTGCCAGCTCGTCAACTACCATAAAGCCGATGTTGTGACGGGTATTTTCGTATTCGCGGCCGATATTGCCAAGGCCGACAATTAGTTTCATATTGTTGCTCCTTTTTATTTATTAAGTTCTTCGATGGTGACAAATTCATATCCTTCTGCGCGTAGACGGTCGATGATGAGGCCGACTGCCTCAATCGTCTGGTCACGCGGCGCCAGATTTTTGGGACTGTCGCCGTCATGCAGCAGGACAATAGCACCGGGGGCTGTGTTCTCGCAGACTCTGTCGGCGATTACCTGCACGCCTGGGTTTGTCCAGTCGCGGGGAATGATGCTCCAGTTTACTATCTGCATACCTGCATCATTGATAGCCTTGACAGTGCTCCAGTCCTTGAAGCCGTGCGGCGGACGCATATATTGCGGTGCAGTACCGGTGATGCTCTGCAGCGTTTCCTTGCCGTAGGCGATGTTGGAGGCAGCTTCGCTGCTGCTGAGCTTAAGCAAATCCTTGTGATAGCCTGCATGCAGAGCAATCAGGTGTCCTTGTGCCTGGACGAGCTTTACTGTTTCCGGATGCTTGGCAGCGTTTTCGCCAACCATAAAGAAGGTGGCATGCACATTTTTGGCAGCCAAAAGCTTGAGCAGCTTCTGGGTATAGGGCGGATAAGGGCCGTCATCAAAGGTGAGGGCAATGAGCTTGCGCCCATGGGTGTTTTCCGCATGTGTTATAACCTTGCCGTAAAAGCTGTTGCCGGGAAGTACGGCGAGCAGCAGCAGCGTGCCTGCAAGCGCAAGGCTGAGAGCAGCGCTTATAGCGGCAGTCTTTCTGCTGATTTTTTTGTATATCCCCAGCCACAGTAGCAGTACTCCGGCAAGGGAACAGATGATAAGAAGATAAATGATACGCATAATTACTCCAAATATTAAAGCCGGTAGTTTTGCCGGCTTTAATCATAACAAAAAGGCTTGCCAGAGGCAAGCCTTTTTATATTACGCTTAGTGTTTGGTATCGAATAATTGGCTTACAGACCAGTCATTGTAAATGCGCAGAATGGTTTCTGCCAGAATCGGCGCAATGGAGAGCACCTTAATTTTCGGGTGCTTTTTGGAAGGAGCCAGAGGAATGGTGTTGGTAACAACCAGCTCGGTGATATCGGATTGAGCAATGCGGGACAGCGCCGGATCGGTCAGAATCGGGTGAGTGCAGCATGCATATACTTCTTTAGCACCGAATTTCTTCAGAGCGCGTGCGCCTTCGGTCAGGGAGCCTGCGGTATCAACCATGTCGTCTACCATGATGCAGGTTTTGCCTTTAACGTCGCCGATCAGGTTCATAACCTCAGCAACGCCGGGTTCCGGACGACGTTTGTCGATGATAGCCAGCGGTGCATTCAGCATTTCAGCGAAATTGCGGGCACGGCTTACGCCACCAAGGTCCGGAGAGATAACAACCATGTCTTCCAGATTCTTGGATTTAATGTATTCTGCCATCAGCGGGCCGCCGGGCATATGGTCAAAGGGGATGTTGAAGAAGCCTTGAATTTGTGCAGCGTGCAGGTCGATGGTTACTACACGGGTAATGCCTGCAGTTTCCAGCAGGTCTGCCATCAGCTTAGCAGTGATAGGCTCACGGCCGCGTGCTTTGCGGTCTTGGCGTGCATAGCCATAGTAGGGGATAACAGCAGTGATGTGGTTAGCGCTGGCGCGTTTGAAGGCATCAGCCATAATCAAAAGCTCCATTACGTTGTCATTAACGATAGGGCCGCAGGTCGGTTGTACAATGAAGATATCCTTGCCACGTACACTTTCGTTAATCATTACCTGAACTTCGCCGTTGTTGAAACGGTTAACTACAGAATCACCAACGGTGGTTCCGAGGTAAGCAGCGATTTCGCGTGCCAGATCAGGGTTTGCATTACCGGTAAATATTCTTAACTTATTCTCGTCAGACAACATGTCCAATCCCTCCAAAATTACCTTGTTGTAGTTTGCTGGTGCGATGAGCAAAACTTTACTTAAATTTAATTATACACAAAAAACACGTAAATCACAAGTTTTTTGTAAACTTTTTGACACATATATGACTATAAAAGCTTATTTACCCTCGTTACGGTATTTTTCGGCCCAGCCTTCGATATTTTTCTGGCGGGCACGTGCAATACCCAGAGCATTTTCGGGTACTTCCTTGGTGATAGTGCTGCCTGCACCGATGTAGGTGTTGGCCTGTACGGTTACAGGTGCAACAAGGTTGGTGTTGCAGCCGACGAAGGCGTTGTCACCGATAACGGTGCGGTGCTTCTTCTTGCCGTCGTAGTTGACGGTGATGCAGCCGCAGCCCATGTTAACGCCGCTGCCGATGTCGCTGTCACCGATGTAGGTGAGATGCGGCAGCTTGGTGCCTTTGCCTACGTTAGAGTTTTTAACCTCTACATAGTTGCCGATTTTAACGTGGTCGCTGATAACGGTGTCGGGACGCAGATGCACATACGGACCTGCGGTAACGTGGTTTTTAACCTCGCAGTCATGGCCGTAGATGAATTGCAGATGGTTGTCGTCACCGATTTTTACATTGGTGAAGCGGGCGTTAGGACCGATTTCGCAGTCCTCGCCGATTTCAGTTGTACCTTCCAGCCAGGTGTAGGGATAAATAACGGTATCGCGGCCGATTTTTACGCTTGCTTCGATGAAGGTGCTGGCAGGATCCATAATGGTTACGCCTGCATCCATCAGCTTATCCAAAATGCGCTGGCGCATAACGCCTTCGGCAACGGAAAGCTGCTTGCGGGAGTTGATGCCCATAACCATATCGCTGTCGGCAGTGGAAATACCGCCAACCTTAGCACCTGCTTCGTTGAGCTTTTGCAGTACGTCAGTCAGGTAATATTCGCCTTGTGCATTGTCGTTGGTCAGGGTAGCCAGCACGTCAAACATTTGCGGGCATTCCATGCAGTAAATACCGGTGTTGATTTCCTTGATAGCCTTCTGCTCTTCGGTAGCATCCTTTTGCTCTACGATGCCCTGTACATTGCCGTTGGCATCGCGTACAATGCGGCCGTAGCCGAACGGGTCATCCATAATTGCCGTAAGTACGGTAGCAACAGCGCCGCTTTCCTGATGTGCTTCGCAGAATTTTTTCAGCTCTTCGCCGTCCAGCAGCGGAGTGTCACCGCACAGGATGAGCGCAGTGCCGTGGAAGTCCTTTAGGGCATCGGCAGTCTGCATTACAGCGTGGCCGGTGCCAAGCTGCTCGGCCTGCAGGGCGATGGTTCCCTGATTGCCTACCATTGCTTCTACCAGCTCTGCTTCATGGCCTACGATAACAACCTTTTTGTCTGCGCCGGCAGCGCTTGCAGCGTCAATTACGTGCTGCAGCATGGGCTTGCCGCCTACCTTGTGCAGTACCTTGGGGTATTTGCTGCGCATTCTTGTGCCTTTGCCTGCGGCGAGGATTATTGCTACTAATTCTGACATGTGAGTTCTTCCTTTCCTGACTGTCTATAAGGCATCATCTGCGTCACGACGGTTCCTAGACGTACAAGTAGTACGCCGTCGTCACCGTCGTTTAGCATCTGCTACCTTCTAGCCAGCCTGACGTAGTTTATAGTTGATAAAAATTCGGTCTGCCCATAAGGCATCATCTGCGTTACGACGGTTCCTAGACGTACAAGTAGTACGCCGTCGTCACCGTCGTTTAGCATCT
>OLSD01000037.1_pt1 | contig 127321 bp, 91 predicted proteins | sample 1672211 | NCBI WGS metagenome assembly OLSD01 (sample SAMEA3136659, study PRJEB25190) | human gut metagenome | reverse complement strand
TCATTTTAACACATGCGAATAAAAAAATACATAAGCAGTTTTTTGATGCTAAAAAACAAAAAAGAGTAGTACCCTGGCGATTAAAAACGTCAGTTCGTACTACTCTTAGAATATACCAGATAAATATAAATGGCCTTGCTTAAGCTTCTGCAGAAAAGTTAAATCTGCAGGATATACTGCTTATTTTCTTGTCCGTAGGTAAGGTAGCTGAAAGCGTAATGTTACCTGCAGTTTTGAAAGAACATGCTTTAAGTTTACTTGAAATTCAGGAGAATGTCAAGGGAGGAGAGAGGATTCACTATGCGCCACGCCAAGCTTACGGACGCAGAGGTGCGTGAGCTGGCGTCCAAGCTGACAGCATAATAGCACAAACGTTTTTGGAAGTGAATATAATATAGCATTGAGTAAGACGTCTTATGTATTATTAATTTTAATGCACAAGGCGTTTTTACTTTCTTTCAATTAGATAACTTATGAGCCTATGTGCATTTTTTATCTTTTCAATTACAGGAAAAATATGGTAAAATATAATAGAATAAGTATGCAATACAAACAGAATGGGAGGGCAGTATATGTTGACAATTCGTGAATATAAACAGGCAGCAACGCTGGAGGAGGCGTGGCAGCTGAACCAGAAGCGCCCCAACCGCATGCTTGGCGGCATGCTGTGGCTGCGCCTGAGCAAGGGCAATGTGCAGACGGCGATTGATTTGTCGGCTTTAGGCCTGGATACAATAGAGGAAACTGAAACAGAATTCCGAATCGGTGCGATGGTGAGCTTGCGCCAGCTGGAGCTGCATGCAGGCTTTACTGCTTACAGCGAGGGAGCAAATAAGGAGGCGCTGCGCCATATCGTAGGTGTGCAGTTTCGCAATCTTGCTACCGTAGGCGGTAGTGTGTTCGGTCGCTTCGGCTTTTCGGATGTGCTGACACTGCTTTTGGTTATGGACAGCTATGTGGAATTATACAAGGGCGGTATTGTGCCGCTGGCAGATTTTGTAAATATGCCGTATGACAGAGATATTTTGGTGAGTGTTATCGTCAAAAAGACGGCAGCACATTACAGCTATAAATCCGTGCGTATCAGCAAGACCGATTTTCCGGTGCTGACCTGTGCGGCGGCGCTGACTCAGGACGGCGTGCAGGCCGCAGTGGGTGCACGTCCGGCGAAGGCTGCACTGGTGAAGGATGCTGAGCAGCTCGCAACTCTGCCTATGACTGCCGAGAAGGCGCAGGCCTTTGCGGAATATGCTGCAGGCTTATTGCCGACGGAAACCAATCCGCGTGGCAGTGCTGCGTACCGTACGCATCTGATTAAGGTGCTGACTGCAAGATGTTTAACGGAATTGGGAGGTAAGGCCTGATGGAGATAACCTTAACCTTAAATGGCAAAAAGCTGACACGTATGGTGGAGGCTGATACAGTTTTACTCGATTTTCTGCGCAAGGAAGGCTGCTACAGCGTGAAGCGCGGCTGTGACACTACCAACTGCGGTTTGTGCACTGTATTTATGGATGATAAACCGGTGCTTTCCTGTGCTGTTCTGGCAGCGCGTGCTGCAGGCCACAGCATCGTAACGATGGAGGGAATGCAGCAGGAGGCAGCGCAGTTCGGTGCCTTTATTGCCGACCAAGGCGCGGAGCAGTGCGGCTTCTGCAACCCCGGCATGATTATGAACGCTATCGCGCTGCTGCGTGAAAACAGCGAGCCTACGGAAGCAGAAATCAAGGAATTTCTGGCAGGCAACCTGTGCCGTTGCTCCGGCTATGAGGGACAGCTGCGCGGAATTCAGAATTTCATCGCCTGGAAAAAAGCTCAGGCGCAGGCATAAGGAGGGGAGCTGCAGATGAAAATAGTTAACCAATCCTACCGCAAAAAGGATGCTATGCAGCTGGTGACGGGCCAGCCTGTCTACACCGATGACCTGGTGCCGAACGATTGCCTGCTTGTCAAGGTGCTGCGTTCTCCGCATGCGAATGCAATTATTGAAAGCATCAACACCGCTATTGCAGCGAAGGTGCCTGATATCGAAGCAATTTATACCTGGGAGGATGTGGACCAGGACGGCGAGCGCTGCACCTACGCAGGCCAGACCTATCCCGAACCGAGTCCCTATGACCGCCTGCTGCTGGACCGTCATGTACGCTTTGTGGGTGACATTGTAGCGATTGTTGCCGGCAAAACGGAAAAGGCTGTCGACAAGGCGCTGTCTTTGATTAAAGTAAAGTATCAGCTGCTTGATGCAGTGCTTGACTTCCGCACTGCGCTGGGTAACCCTGTGCTCGTGCATCCGGAGGATACCTGGAAGGCGAACTGCCCGGTTGGTGCCGACAATAAGCGCAACCTGTGTGCCCACGAGGTTATCGAGGACGGCGAGGTTGATAAGATTCTGGCGGAATGCGATCTTGTTATCGACCAGACAACTCATACCAAGGCTGTACAGCAGGATATGATGGAGCCTTTCGTAACCTATTGCTCCATTGATACCTACGGCCGTTTGAATGTCCTCAGCTCTACGCAGATTGTTTTCCACTGCCGCCGCATTATTGCAAATGCGCTGCATATCCCCAAAACTATGGTACGCGTGGTTAAACCGCGTATCGGTGGCGGCTTCGGCGCTAAGCAGAGCTGCGTCAGCGAAATGTATCCGGCCTTTGTTACCTGGAAAACCAAAAAGCCGAGTAAGATGATTTTCTCGCGTTATGAATGTCATATAGCTTCCAGCCCGCGTCACGAGATGGAGGTGCGCGTGCGTCTTGGTGCTACTAAGGAAGGCAAAATCCGCGCGATTGATTTATATACCCTTTCCAATACCGGTGCTTACGGCGAACATGGTCCCACGACCGTCGGCCTTTCCGGTCACAAGTCTATTCCTCTGTACCGTACCGAGGCCTTCCGCTTCGGCTTTGATGTAGTTTACACCAACCTGCAGGCTGCAGGCGCATATCGCGGTTACGGCGCTCCTCAGGGCATTTTTGCCGTGGAGTCCGCTGTGAACGAGCTGGCAGCACGTCTGAAGATGGACCCGATTAAGCTGCGTGAGATGAACATTACGCGTGAGGGCGATATTATGCCTGCATATTACGGTGCGCCCAATACAAGCTGCGCGTTGGACCGCTGCCTGGAGCAGGTACGCAAGATGAGCAGCTGGGAGCAGAAGTTCCCGCTGCAGCAGCTGCCTGACGGCAAGGTACGCACAATGGGCGTGGCTATTGCGATGCAGGGAAGCTCCATTCCTTACTGCGACGTCGGCGGTGCTACCCTCAAAATTAACGACGAGGGACATTACACACTGCTGATTGGTGCTGCCGATATGGGCACCGGCTGCGATACCGTTCTGGCGCAGATGGCAGCAGAGGTTCTGGAATGTGATTATGATAACATTACCGTATTTGGTGCGGATACCGACGCGTCTCCTTATGACTCCGGTTCCTACGCATCCAGTACAACGTATATTACCGGCAAGGCCGTAGAAATCTGCGCACAGCGTTTGCGCGGTAAGATTTGCCAGCTGGGCGCACGCCTGCTGGAATGCGGCACGGACCAGGTTGTCTTTGACGGACGCGAGGTGCGTGATACCGTCAGCGACAAGGCTGTAAGCCTCTTTGATATCGCCACCGCTTCTATGGTGAATAACGATATCGCTTTGGAAGAAACCGTGGAGCAGAACAGCGTGCTATCCCCGCCGCCGTTTATGGCCGGTGTGGCTGAGGTTGAAACCGACCTGCTGACAGGCGAGGCACAGGTAGTAAACTTCTACGCATCTGTTGACTGCGGTACTCCTGTTAATCCGCATCTGGCGAAGGTGCAGACCGAGGGCGGCATTCTACAGGGCATCGGCATGGCGCTGATGGAAAACGTAACCTACAGCCCCAAGGGACGTATTTACGAAAACTCCTTCATGCAATATAAGGTTCCCTGCCGTGAGGATATCGGTCATATTTATGTTGACTTTGCCAGCAGCTATGAGGAAAGCGGTCCCTTCGGTGCCAAATCCGTGGGCGAGCTGGTAATCAACACTCCGGCTCCGGCGATTGCCGATGCAATTTATCAGGCAACCGGTAAGCGCTTCATGACACTGCCGATTACCCCGGAAAAAGTTGCTATGGGCGTTGACGAAGAATAAGATTTTAATAAGCTGAAAACAAATGTGGTTGCAAGACCACATTTGTTTTGGTATGCGTTATTCTCGGGTGAGAGTGACGCGATGGAAGGACTACAATTATGTACGACCAATACAACCGCAAAATAGATTATCTGCGCATCTCCCTTACTGACCGCTGCAATCTGCATTGCCGCTATTGTCAGCCGGAGGTGAGTGAGCATGTGCCGCATAACGAAATATTGCGCTACGAGGAGCTTTTGCGCATTTGTCGCGCTGCGCTGCAGCTTGGCATCCGCAAATTCAAAATCACCGGCGGCGAACCGCTATTACGCAAGGGCTGCAGCGATTTTATCGCCAGCCTGAAGCAAACGGAAGGCGTGGAGCAGGTAACGCTGACGACGAACGGTACGCTGCTGTCAAATCAGCTGCCTGCGCTTATCGCAGCGGGTGTGGACAACATCAACGTTAGTTTGGACACGCTGGATGCGGCGTATTACGCAGAGCTGACCGGCGGCAGCCTGGGCAGCGTTCTGAAATCATTACATGAGCTGCAGTCTGCAGGGATTCCGTTTAAGCTGAACTGTGTGCCCTTAGCAGAAAATGGCCTGGCCGATATTATGCAGCTGTTGAAGTTGGCGCACAGCTATAATGCGCCGTTGCGCTTTATCGAGCTGATGCCGCTAGACTGCAACACTAATCTGCAAGGCCTAAGCGGCAGTGAAATTCGCAGTCTGTTGGAGCAGGCAGGCTTACAACTGCAGCGTGACGCGCAGCGTTACGGCAACGGTCCCGCAAGTTATTGGCGCATCGGCGGCTATAAAATGCCGGTGGGCTTTATCGAACCGCTGCATAATAAATTCTGCGCTGTCTGCAACAGGGTACGCCTTACCTCCGTGGGCATGCTGAAGCCCTGTCTTTACTGTAACGAGGGCATGAACCTCAAGCGCTTGCTGCGTGACGGCGCAAGTGATGCGGATTTGCTGCAGGCCATCCAGGAGATTATGTACGCTAAGCCTGCGGGACATAGCTTTGAGGTGGAGGCGGCAAGCTTTAATATGAGCCAGATAGGCGGATAAATACAGGCTTTGAAGGAGCAGACGATGAGTGAATTTACACATTTTGACGCTGCGGGCAATGCGCTGATGGTGGATGTCAGCGATAAGGCTGACACCGCAAGGGTTGCCGTGGCGCAGGGAAAAATCTGCGTAAGCAGGGAAATATATGAAAAGATTGCTGCCGGCAGTATGGCCAAGGGTGATGTGCTGGGCGTAGCGCGTGTTGCCGGAATTATGGCGGCCAAGCGCACCAGTGAGCTGATTCCGCTGTGCCATCTGCTGCAGCTGACGAAGTGCAAGGTAGATTTTGAGCTGTTGGCGGAAAACGGCAGCTATGCCGTACAGGCGCAGTGTCTGGTAAAAACTACGGGCAAGACAGGTGTGGAGATGGAGGCGCTGATAGGCGTACAGATTGCCTTGCTGACGATTTACGATATGTGCAAGGCCGTGGACAAGGCAATGGTGATTACAGATGTGCATCTGCTTAGTAAGGCAGGCGGAAAGAGTGGTGATTTCGTATGGAAGCAAGCATAAAGGGTATAATCAAGGCTGTATGTATCAGTGAAAAGAAGGGTACGGAAAAGCATCCGGTTAATGAGATTGTCCTCAAAGAAAATTTCGGAATCGAGGGTGATGCCCACGCCGGAAAATGGCACCGTCAGGTGAGTTTGCTGAGTGCGGAAAAGGTAGATGAGTTTAATGCGCGCGGCGGTGATGCCGCTATCGGCGCTTTCGGTGAAAATGTTCTCGTAAGCGGTATCGACTTCAAAAAGCTGCCGGTAGGCAGCATCATGCGCAGCGGTGAAGTAGTGATGAAGCTGACGCAGATTGGCAAGGAATGCCACAGCCATTGCACGATTTTTGCGCGTGTGGGCGACTGCATTATGCCGCGTGAGGGCGTTTTTGTGACGGTAGAGCATGGCGGCGTCCTGCGCAGCGGCATGGAGCTGGAGGTGACGCTGCCTGCAGCCGACGCACCCTTGCGTGCGGCGGTAATGACGCTTTCTGATAAGGGTGCAGCTGGTGAGCGTGTCGATACCAGTGGTCCGCGGGCAGCAGAGCTGTTGGCGGAGGCAGGCTACGAAATTGTGGAGCAGATTTTGCTTCCCGACGCGCAGAAGAGAATCGAACGTGAGCTGATACGTCTGGCGGACAGCAGACAGGTTGATCTGATTATCACTACAGGCGGCACAGGCCTTTCGCTGCGTGATGTTACACCGGAGGCAACAATGGCGGTGGCAACACGCAACGTGCCCGGTATTGCGGAGGCCATCCGTGCGGAATCACTCAAGATTACGCGGCGGGCAATGCTGAGCCGCGGCGTGAGCGTAGTGCGCGGACAGACGCTGATTGTGAATCTGCCGGGCAGCACCAAAGCGGTGGAGGAAGCGTTGGCAATCGTTTTGCCGCAGCTGGAGCATGGACTGCGTATCTTAAAGGGCAGCGCCCATGACTGTGCCAGAAAATGAGCGCTATTGACTGGTCACCGCTGTGGATTTCGCTGCACACTGCGGCAGCAACAATCGTCATAGTTTTCTTTATCGGCGTAATTATTGCCTGGTGGGTGGAACGGCTGCAGAGCCAAAGCCTGAAGATTTTTGCCGACGCAGTAATAACGCTGCCGATGGTGCTGCCACCTACGGTAGCAGGCTTCTTTCTCTTATACTTCTTTGGCAACAACCGCTTTTTGGGCCAGCTTATTTATCAGCTGACGGGCATAAAAATAGCTTTTAGTTGGCTGGCAACCGTGCTGGCAGCAGCGGTAATTTCGCTGCCGCTTATGTACCGCAGTGCGCGCGGAGCCTTGTCGCAGGTTGATAAGGGCATGCTGGAGGCGGCGCGTTCGCTGGGCATGACGGAATGGCGCATTTTCTGGCGCATTCATCTGCCGAATGCACTGCCTGGTATTATTGCCGGCGGCCTGCTGGCCTTCGCCCGCGGTCTGGGTGAGTTCGGCGCCACGGCGATGATTGCCGGCAATATTGCAGGACGCACACGCACGCTGCCGCTCGCAGTTTATTCTGCCGTAGCGGCAGGCGATTGGGATGCCGCAGGCTGGTATGTGGCCGTAATTGTGGGCATCTGCCTTTTGGTAGTTATCGGTCTTAATGTTTACTTATATAAAACAAAACAACAACAGGGGGAGTAAAATGAAAAAACTCTTATGCTTAGTATTTTCTTTGATGTTAGCTGGTATGGCTGCAGGCTGCGGCGGCGGTGAGAAGCAGGCTGCTGCACCGCAGGCCAGCAAAACACTGCGTCTGGCTACTGCTGCCAGCATGGAAAAGGTATTTACGCAAAAGCTCATTCCGCGGTATCAGCAAAAGCATCCGGAAATCAAAATCGAGGGCGTATATGATGCCAGCGGCAAGCTGCAGGCACAGATTGAAAGCGGTCTTGCAGCGGACGTATTTATTTCTGCGGCCAACAAGCAGATGAACGCGCTGAGCGATAAGGGCTATATGGATAAAAGCACGGTAAAGCCGCTGCTGGAAAACAAGCTGGTGCTGATTGTGCCTAAAAACGGCAGCGAAATCAAAGGCTTTGAGGATTTCAGCAAGGCTAAGCATCCTGCTATCGGTGACCCGGCAAGCGTTCCTGCAGGCCAATATGCCAAGGAAGCGCTGACCAAGCTTGGTCAATGGGACGGTATTCAAGGCAAGGTAAGCCTTGGCACCAATGTAACACAGGTTTTGAACTGGGTTGCTGAAGGCAGTGCCGATGCAGGCCTTGTGTACGCTACCGATGCAGCGCTTTTGAAGGACAAGGTAACTGTTGTGGCTGAAGCTCCGGCAGGCTCCTTAAAGAAGCCGGTAATTTATCCTATCGGCGTGCTGGCAAAGGCTCCCCAGGCTGAGGCTGCCAAGGATTTTGCTGCCTTCCTGCAGACTGAAGAGGCTATGAAGATTTTTGCCGCCTACGGCTTTGCGCAGGCTAAATAAGAGGTAGATAAACATGAAATTAATTCGTACTGAGGATGCGGTCGGCAGTGTTCTCTGCCATGACCTGACACAGATTATCAAGGGTGTTACCAAGGATGCCGTGTTCCGCAAGGGACATGTGGTGCAGCCGGAGGATATTCCGGTGCTGCTTTCCATCGGCAAGGAGCATTTATATGTGTGGGAAGCTGACGAAAGCATGCTGCATGAAAATGATGCCGCACGCATTTTGTGCGACATCTGCAAAAACACTATGATGGATGAATCGCCTGTGAAAGAGGGCAAGATTGAGCTGGCCGCCGCTGCTGACGGTCTGTTCAAGGTAGACGGCGCGCGTCTGCGTCTGGTGAATAGCTTCGGACAGATGATGATTGCTACGCGTCACGGCAATACACCGGTGAAAAAAGGTGACAAGCTCTGCGGTACACGCATCATTCCGCTGGTTATCGAAAAGGAAAAGATGCAGCGTGTGCGTGAGCTGTGCGGCGAAGAGCCTTTGCTGCAGCTTTTGCCGTATAAAATCAAAAAGGCTGCCGTTCTGGCGACAGGCAGCGAGGTTTTCCACGGACTCATTAAGGATACCTTTACCTCCGTGCTGGAGGAAAAGCTGGCCGAGTTCAACGTGGAGGTAATTTATAAGCAGGTTCTGGATGATAAACCGGAGCAGATTACCGCTGCGATTAAAACCGCGATTGAGGAAAAGGGCGCGGAAATGGTGCTCTGCACCGGCGGCATGAGCGTTGATCCGGATGACCGCACACCGCTGGCAATAAAAAACACCGGTGCACGCATTGTGTCTTACGGTGCACCGGTGCTTCCGGGGGCCATGTTTTTGCTGTCGTATTACGGCGAAGACCAGGTGCCTGTTCTGGGCCTGCCGGGATGCGTAATGTACGCTAAGCGTACGATTTTTGACCTGGTGCTGCCGCGTGTGCTGGCCTGTGACCTTGTTACTGCCGACGAACTGGCAGCCTTGGGCGAGGGCGGACTGTGCCTGAACTGTGCCGTTTGCACCTATCCTGCCTGCGGCTTCGGCAAGGGGTGGTAAAATGACCTACGCAGACCCGCAGCATTATCATGTGAAGGTGCGCGTGTATAACGAAAGCATTGATTTCGGCAAGGGCGTAGCGGAGCTTCTGCAGCGCATTGAGGCCACCGGTTCGCTGAGTGCTGCCTACAAGGCTATGGGCATGTCGGCCAGCAAGGCGTGGAAGATTCTGCGACGTGCGGAGGCAGACCTGGGCTTTGCGCTGGTCAGCAGTACGGCAGGCGGCAAAAGCGGCGGCAGCAGCGTGCTGACGCCGGAGGGACGTTTGCTGCTCGAGCGGTATACAGCCTTTAATGCAGAGGTGCAGTCGGCGGCGGCACAGGCCTTTGCCAAGTATTTCAAATAACATAAAGCTTGTGGCAGTACGGGAAATTTTCCCTGTACTGCCTTTGTTTATATAGTTTGTGTTTTCTTGACGCAGATTAGTAAAGAGGCTATAATATAAACATCTAGTAAATAGCAACAAGTATCAGATATGGGAGCTATGCCGACTTCCTTCCGCTGTGTATAGGCGGATGATGAGCTTGCGATTTGCCGCAAAAAAATTGCAGCGTTATTTTTTTGAAAGAAGGTTTAAGTATGAGTATTTTTGCCGGAGCTGTTGATTATTTTGTTAAGGGTGGTCCCTGTATGTGGCCACTGCTGATGTGTTCCTTTGCCGCTATTGCTATTGGTGTGGAACGATATCTTTTCTATAAGAAGGCTGTTTCCGGAGAAAAGTTCGCGAGCAGCTTCTGCCGCATGATGAATGACTTTAATCTGGTTGGCGCCAGTGAACTGGCAGAGCAGAGCAAGGGTGAGGCTGCTGCCATGGCTAAGGAAATTCTGGATATTAAGGGTGACCTCGGCCAGCGTCTGGAAACTATAGTCTATACCAAGGCTGACCGTATTATCGACAGTCTGGAAAAAAATATCAACTATCTGAGTGTTGTTATCGGTCTTTCACCGATGCTCGGTTTGCTTGGTACGATTACCGGTATGATTTCTTCTTTTAATGCTTTGAACGAAAGAACGCAGAACCCGATGGCCGTTACTGCAGGTATTGGTGAAGCGCTGATTACTACCGTTTTCGGCCTGTGCATTGCCATTATGGGTATGTGTATCCATGCTTATCTTACAAGTAAAATCAAAACCGAAACTCTGAATATCAACGAAGTAGCGGATACGTTGGTTGATATTTTCAAAGCTAACGAGCAGAGCAAATGAGGGGCGGTGTTGAAAAATGCGCAGACGTCGTAAAAGAGTGATGAAGTCACCGGAAATCATGCTTAGTCCTATGATTGATATGATTTTCCTGCTGCTGGTATTTTTCATTGTCAGCACTATGTATATGAGCGAGGTCAAGACGATTCCTATTCGCCTGCCGGTTGCCAAGCATTCGGAGAATGTCAGCAAGAGTAACTTTAATGTAACGATTAAAAAGGATGGCAGCCTTTATCTTGATGAAAATAAAATCGAGATGGATATGCTGGTTCAGAATGCTGCGATTGAAAGCAAGCATGATTCCTCTTTCTCGGTTATTATCAGAGCAGAGGACGAAGCGCCCTATAAAACTATTATCCAGCTGATGGATAAAATGAAGGGAGCAGGTGTCACACGCTTCGGTTTGGCTACGGATACAGGTGAGAGCAAATGAAGGATGAACAAAAGCGATTTGGCAAGGGCTTTGCCGTAGCTCTGGCTGTGCATCTTGTTCTTGCCGCCGGCCTTGGTATTTTCGGCTACCGCTTTGTGCATACGCCTCCGGAAATTTTGGAGGTTTCATTGGAAGCCGGTGGTGGCGGCGCTGAAGCTCAGGAGGAAGAAATTGAACAGGAGGAGCAGCAGGAAGAGCCTATCATCCAAAGCCTGGAGGATATTATTGACCAAAAGCTGAAGCCTAAGCCACAGAAGAAGATTGTTAAGAAAAAAGCAACTGCAGCCCCCGGGCCGAAGGCTCCTGCCGGTAATCCTGCTGGTAATGGTACTGGAACAGGTACGGGCAGCGGAACGGGCAGTGGTAATGGCAGCGGCAATGGTAACGGTAGTGGCAGCGGCAGTGGCGAGGGCCGCGGTGTGCCAGTGAAACCGCCACGCCTGCTGCGTGAGGTTGCGCCTGTATATCCTGCGTCCGCACGCAACAGCGGTGCTACTGGTGTGGTAACGGTACGCATTCTGGTAGGTGCTGACGGCAGTGTAGAGGATGTAACGGTTGTCGGTTCCTCCGGCAACGGTGCTATGGATAACAGCGTTGTGACGGCAGTCAACAAATGGCGCTTTAGTCCTGCCAAAGACAAGTACGGCCAGAACGCACGCTGTCGCGTTACACGTGCGGTAAGCTTTAACTTAAGATAAAAATTATACGCAAATGCTTTTATGCAAAAAGCTGCCGTCTCCGTCTCAAACCGGAGGCTGGCAGCTTTAACTGTTTTAGCGGGAATATGATGATGTTTTTTCATGCGGATTTTTTTGTTTAGCTTACGCTGCTGCTGCAATAGAATAATCAAAAAGCTTTTTCAAAAAGAAAAAACACGGCTGATAAACACCGTGTTTTTCTTATATGCTATGTCTCATGGAAGGAAAGTGAGATATAGCGAAATCAAAACAAAGAATTTTTAAGCAGATATCAAATCTACAATTGATATTATATACTAATAAGATAACTATGTCTAATAATTAATAAGCATAAAAGTTATTTTGCTTTGTTCAGATTTCTGTATTTCGTTACGAAGAGGGCGATGCGCTCCAGCGCCTTATGCAGGATTTCTTCGCTGTAAGCATAGGAGCAGCGGATGTAGCCTTCACCACCGGCACCGAAGATATTGCCGGGGATTACGAGAACCTCCTGCTCCTCCAGCAGCTTTTCAACAAATTCCATGCTGGAAAGACCGGTTTCCTTGATGCAGGGGAAAACATAGAAGGCGCCTTCGGGCTCATACAGCGGCAGCCCCATCTTGTGGAAACCATCAATCATAATCTGACGACGGCGGCTGTATTCGGCAACCATGTTGTCAACGTCCTGACGGCAGTATTTCAGTGCCGCAATCGCGCCGTACTGTGCCGTAACGTTAGGGCAGAGCACAACATATTGATGTAGGATGTTCATAGCGTTGATGATTGCTGCCGGTGCCATGATATAGCCAAGACGCAGGCCGGTCATAGCGTAGGCCTTGGAGAAGCCGTTGAAAATAATGGTGCGGTCGCGGAATTCCGGGAAGGAGGTGAACATGGTGTGTGTTTTGCCGCCGTAGGTAAGATGAGCATAAAGCTCGTCGCTGATGACAATCAGGTCATGCTTCACAGCCCAGTCACCGATAGCCTTAATCTGTTCCTTGCTCATAACAGCGCCGGTCGGGTTGTTGGGATAGCCAAGCATAATAGCCTTAGTTTTGGGCGTAACAGCCTTTTCCAAATCTTTGATAGTAGGCACAAAGCCGTTTTCCTGATAGGTTTCTACGGAAACAGGCTTGCCGCCTGCCAAAATAACGCAGGCCTTGTTGGCAACGTAGCAGGGCTCGGGAAGAATAATTTCGTCACCGGGATGCATAATCGTGGTGATGGTGGTGTACAGTGCTTCACTGACACCTACGGTTACCATGATTTCGGTTTTCGGGTCGTATTTAACGCCGTAGTTTTTATGGATATCATCCGCAATTGCCTCGCGCAGCTCCAAAAGGCCGAGGGTAGGAGTGTAGCAGCTTTTGCCTTCGCAGATGCTGTTGATTTCGGCATCCTTGACAGCCTGCGGAATATCAAAATCCGGTTCACCGACACTGAGAGGTACGATATTGGGGTTAGCAGCCATAATATCAAGAAACTTTGCCAGACCGGAGGGAGGCAATGCTTTAATAAAGGGAGAGACAGCTGCATCAAAATTATAGGACATAAAAATACCACCTTTCATAAAAAGCTTGTCGATAAAGCGCCCTTGTAAAAACTGACACTTTTTCCACAATCTCTATCTGTTTACTGTATTACTGTAGCAGATATTTTTGCGACTGACAAGAATAAGGGTAATGTATACATTTTTAGTGGAAGATTTAGCATTTTTTTGTACAAAATTTAACATCTTATCACTATATATAGCGTCAGCTACTTGCAAGACTTGCCAACAGATGCTATAATAAGGATAGCCAAAATAAGTATGACTTGTGAAAGAGTGGGTTTTTAGCCCGCTCTTTCCGCTTATTACGATGTTTCTGACGCGTTGGCGACGGAGGCAGCTGTTAACCGCAAGGTTAATGCAGAAAGAAAAACTTAATATGGAGGTGAAAATGATGCAGGCAAAAGAAGTTGAAGCACTGATTACCGCAATGGTAGAACCGCTTCTGCAGGATACCGGTCTTACGCTGGTAGATGTAGAATATGTGCGCGAAAAGGACTGGTACCTACGGATTTTTCTCGATAAGCCTGGTGGAGTAGAAATTGATGATTGCCAGATGGTCAGCGAAAAGCTGACGGAGATTCTGGATGCCGAGGATCCTATTCCCGACAAGTATTTTCTGGAGGTTTCTTCTCCGGGCATTGATCGTCCGCTGAAGAAGGACAAGGACTTTGTAGCTGCCTACGGCACCAAGGTTGATATTATGTTCTATACTCCGTGGGAGGGAATGAAGAATCTGACCGGTATTCTGGTAGCACATGATGACGAAGCTGTACAGGTTAAAAAGATTATTAAAGGTAAGGAATTCAAAAATCCTGACCGCATTGAACGTAGGCTGATTGCTAATATCAGACCGCATATAGACTTTTAATTAAGAAATAGGAGGCTTATTAAGTGAACGCAGATTTTATCTCAGCAATCCAGGAATTAGGAAAGGAAAAGGGTATTGACCCCGAGCTTTTGTTCCAGGCTGTTGATGACGCTTTGGTTGCTGCTTACAAGAAGAATACCGGCACAAACCAGAATGTCCGTGTTGATATGAATAAAGAAACTGGTGAAATCCATGTATATGCACAGCGCACTGTAGTTGAGGGTGAGGCTGACGGCATTAACGAAATGTCCTTGGAGGATGCTCAGGAAATTAATCCGCAGTATATAGCAGGTGACATTGTAGAGGTGGAGGTTACTCCGAAAAACTTCGGCCGTATTGCTGCCCAGAACGCTAAGCAGTTTGTTGTACAGCGTATCCGTGAGGCAGAGCGCGGACAGGTTTATGAGCGCTTCCAAAGCCGTGCCAATGATATCGTTACCGGTATTATTGAACGCATGGAAAACAAAAATGTTTATATCGATTTGGGCAAGGTTGAGGCTGTGCTGACTCCCAATGAGCAGATCCCCGGTGAAATCTACCAATACCATGAGCGTATGAAAACCTATATTGTTGAGGTTAAGCGCACCACCAAGGGACCGCAGATTATGGTTTCCCGTACTCATCCCGGCCTGCTGAAGCGCCTGTTTGAGCTGGAGGTTCCGGAAATCCATGATGGCGTAGTTGAAATCAAATCCGTAGCCCGCGAGCCTGGTATGCGCTCCAAGATTTCCGTATTTACTGCTGACAGCAATGTTGATCCGGTAGGTGCCTGCGTAGGCCATAAGGGCATGCGCGTGCAGACTATTGTTAACGAGCTGCGCGGTGAGAAAATTGATATTGTCAAATATAGTGAAGATCCGGCACAATACGTTGCTAACGCTCTGAGCCCGGCAAAGGTTGTGAAGACAACTGTTAACGAAGCAGACAAAATCTGCCGCGTTGTCGTACCGGATTACCAGCTGTCCCTGGCTATCGGCAAGGAAGGCCAAAATGCCCGCCTGGCTGCTAAGCTGACCGGCTGGAAGATTGATATTAAGAGCGAAACTCAGGCTGCCGAAGAGGCTGCTGCTGAGCCTGCTCCCGTGGAAGAAGCATGATGAAGGTAAAAAAAATTCCGCAGCGTAAATGCTTAGGCTGCAATGAAATGAAGGATAAAAAGGCTTTGCTGCGCGTTGTACGTTCACCTGAGGGTGAGGTCAGCCTTGATCTTACCGGCAAGAAAAACGGACGTGGTGCATATGTCTGCCCCGATAAGGAATGCATTATCAAGGCTGTGAAGGAAAAACGTCTGGAGCGTGCTTTGGAAAAGCCTATCGGCGAAGACGTGCTCAAGCAGCTGCTGGAGGATTTTGAACATGGCAGGCAATAATGTTGCTTTTGCTTTAGGGTTGGCGCAAAAGGCCGGCAAAACCGCTTCCGGCGATGTAGCTGTGCGTGCTGCCTTAAAAAGCGGCAAGGTTAAAGTACTTGTTTTGGCACAAGATGCTGCCCCTAATTCAAAAAAGGAAATTTATTTCCTGGCAGAGATGGCAGGCGTGCAGGTCATCGAGCGTTTGACGCGCGATGAGCTGGGTTATGCAATCGGTAAAGGCCCGCGCATTGCGGTGGCAATTACTGATGCAAACTTTGCTAATATGCTGCTGAAAAAATAATAAGGTTAAATCACAGTTGTCTGCGCAGCTTGCGCGAGCTTCGCAGATGAATCTGCTTCTTATTTATCTGGTCTGGAGGTGGATGAATGGGTAATAAAAGAATATACGAGGTTGCCAAGGATTATGGCAAGCCAGTAAATGAGGTCATTGACCTACTGAAGAAAAATAATATCGAAAAAACTAATTTTAGTGCAGCTGATGACAAGGCTATGTCTGTTATCCGTAAAGCTTATGATAAAAAACCAGAACCGCCCAAACCGGCGAAGACGGAAAAACGTGATGTCAGCAAACCGGCTGCTCCTGCGCATCCGCAGGCTACAGCTAAAAGAAACGATAACAATATGAATAGGAATAACGGACAGAGGAATATGCAACAAAATCAGCAAAATAATCAACGCAACAACAACGCTCAAGGGCGTAATGAAAATCGTCAGGGTGGCCGCAACGAAGGCCGTCCGCAAAATCGCAACGGCCAGCAGGGCAACCGCCAGGGCGGTCAGGGTAACTATCAAGGTGGCCGTAATGAAGGTCGTCCGCAAAATCGTGGCGGCCAGCAGGGCAACCGTCAAGGTGGCCGTAATGGCCAACAACGCCAGGGTGGTATCTTTGTAGGCCCCAAGAGCCAGCAACCCGGCCAAAGCGTACACGGCGAAAGCCGTGCACAGGTTAGCGGTGGCCGCAGCGAAGGCCGCAATGGCGGTCGCAGCGAAGGCGCTCGCGATAACCGTCAGGGCGGTCGCAACGCAGGCAAGAGCCGTAAGGACAACAAGCCGCAGATTAAGGGCAGCTACGCTACCCGCGAAAGCCGTCCGAACCGCAGTGCCGGTCATCAGATGCCGGTAAACCGCGGCGGCAAGAAGCCTGCACCGAAACAGCAGCAGGCTCCGGTAGAAATCGTTCGTCCGACCTATGTAGAAATCGGCGAATCTATCAATGTACAGGAATTTTCCAAGCTCATTAAACGTGAGGTTAATGAAGTAATCAAGGCTCTGTTTATGCTGGGCGTAATGGTTACCATTAACCAGGATATCGATTTTGATACTGCACAGCTTATTGGCGATAACTTTGGTGTAGAGGTTGGTCAAAGAGCACCTGAGGAGGATCCGACTGAGATTCCTGAGGTTGACGATCCGCCTGAAAAACGCGTTCCGCGTCCGCCTGTTATTACCGTTATGGGCCACGTTGACCATGGTAAAACCTCCCTGCTGGACGCTATCCGCAAAACCAACGTTACCTCCCGCGAGGCCGGCGGTATTACCCAGCACATCGGTGCTTATAAGGTAAACTACCAGGGCAAGCAGATTGTCTTCCTGGATACCCCGGGCCATGAGGCTTTCACCGCTATGCGTGCCCGCGGCGCACAGGTAACCGACGTTGCTATCCTGGTTGTAGCAGCAGATGACGGTGTAATGCCGCAGACCATCGAGGCTATCAACCATGCTAAGGCTGCCAAGGTACCTATCATTGTAGCTATCAATAAAATCGACCGTCCGGGCGCAAATCCGGATCACGTTAAACAACAGCTGGCAGAGCATGAGCTCATTCCTGAGGATTGGGGCGGCGACACCATTATGGTTCCTGTTTCCGCACATCAGAAAACCGGTATCAGCGACCTGCTGGAAATGATTCTGCTGGTTGCTGAAATGCAGGAGCTGAAGGCTAACCCGAACCTGCCTGCTCACGGTACTATCATCGAGGCACAGCTGGATAAGGGCCGTGGCCCGGTTGCTACCGTACTGGTACAGCGCGGTACTCTGCATATCGGTGATACCATTATTGCCGGTACCTCCTATGGTAAGGTTCGTGCAATGATCAATGACCGTGGCGAAAAAGTTAAGAAGGCTCTGCCTTCTACCCCTGTAGAGGTACTGGGCCTGAACGATGTACCTGCTGCCGGCGATATCCTGGACAGCACCGACGAGAAGACTGCCCGTGGCGTTGCTGAAAAACGTATCGCCAAAAAGAAGGAAGAGGAAATCAAGCTTAACTCCAAGGTTTCTCTGGATGACCTGTTCCAACGTATTAAAGAAGGCGAAATCAAAGAGCTGAACATCGTAGTTAAGGCTGACGTTCAGGGTACTATCGAAGCATTGAAGGCCTCCCTGGAGAAAATCAAAAACGATGAGGTTAAGGTTGCCGTTGTCCATGCAGGCGTAGGCGCTATCACCGAATCCGACGTAATGCTGGCATCCGCTGCCAACGCACTGATTATCGGCTTTAACGTTCGTCCTGACGCTAACGCGCGTAAGGCTGCTGAAACCGAAAAGGTTGACGTACGCACCTACCGTGTAATTTACGACGCAATCAACGACGTTGAGGCTGCTATCAAGGGTATGCTTGCTCCTAAATTCAAGGAGGTTATCCAAGGCCGCGTAGAAATCCGTCAGCTGATTACTATTTCCAAGCTGAAGATTGCCGGCTGCTATGTAGTTGAAGGCAAGGTTACCAACAGCTCCAAGGTTCGTGTTGTCCGTGACGGCATCGTAGTTCACGAGGGCGTTATCGAATCTCTGCGCCGCTTCAAGGACGATGTGAAGGAAGTTGCCCAAGGCTTTGAATGTGGTATCACTTTAGAGAAATTCAGCGACCTTAAAGAGGGCGATATCTTTGAAGTATACGACATGGAAGAAATCGCAGCAGAATAGTCTGCCGCATAAGGCACATTGCGCAGGAATGCCGGCCGTATACGCCGCATTCCCCGCAGCTGCTGCCTGTACGTCAGTCTGTATCTATATTATAGAGGAAAAGAAAATGGCAAGACTTAGAGTAGAAAAAGTACAGGAGGCCATCAAGCATGAAATCAGCAAAATGCTGCTGCATGATGTCAAGGATCCGCGCATTCAGTTTGTTACCGTAACAGGCGTGGAGCTGACAGATGACATGAGCTATGCCAAGATTTTCATCAGCATGTATGGTCCAAAGGATAAACAGGATGAAACCTGGAAGGCTCTGAACAAGGCATTAGGCTTTATGCGTACGGAAATTGCCAAACGCATCCGTCTGCGCTTCGCGCCGACTCTGATTCTGCAGAAGGATACTTCCGCAGAATACAGTGCGCATATTCAGAGCATTTTAGATAAGATTAAGCAGGAAGAAAAGCCTGCAGCCGAGGAAGCAGAGCATGAGTAAGGAGCTTAGCCTGCAGGAAACAGGCGCTATGCTGCTGGCGGCAGAAAAAATTGTGCTGTGCACCCATGTAAGCCCGGATGGTGACACCCTGGGCTCCACTTTGGGACTGGCACGCTTTTTGCTGGCGCAGGGCAAGCAGGTTACTGTTTTCTGTGATGATATTATCAACAAAAGCTTTAGCTTTATTCCTGGTATAGAATTGTGTGAACGCCCGGTAGAGGGTAGTAAGCTGCAGACGGATTTGCTGGTAGTAGTTGATGCCAGCTCCTTTGACCGCGTTGGTCTGGTGTCTGAGGTTGTGGAAGCCAAAACGCTGCTGAACATCGACCACCATATTTCCAACGAACGCTTTGCCGAATATCTCTACTTGGATGCCAAAGCAGCAGCCGTAGGCGAGGTAATGTGCAATCTGTTCATGGCTATGCAATGGCCCTTTGATAAGGAAATTGCTACCTGCTTTTACACAGCAATCAGCACAGACTGCGGCTCGTTCCGCTATGCCAACACTACGCCGAAAACTATGCGTGATGCTGCCAAGCTGCTGGAATACGGCGTGCAGCCTAACGAAATCAGCGATGCACTGGACGTGCGCTCCCGTGATACGGTAGAGCTGCTGGCCAAGGTACTGCCTTCGCTGACCTTCGCTTATGAAGGCAAAATTGCTTATCTCACAATTACCAACGATTTATATGACAAGGATGTCCAGACCGACAGCTTTGTGTCCTACCCGCGCTATATTGAGGGCGTTGACGTAGCTATTATGTTCAAGGCCGTTGAGCCGGCGGTAACGCGCGTGAGCATGCGCTCCAAGAGCGTTGACGTATCCGCTGTGGCTGTAGCCTTCGGCGGCGGCGGTCATCTGCGGGCAGCAGGCTGTACGATTTATGCACCGGTAGAGGAGGCTCGCACTCAGCTGCTGGAGGCATTGGGCAAATTGGTTTAATATGGACGCAATTTTTAATGTATTAAAACCACCACAGATGACATCACATGATGTTATCGGCTTTTTGCGGCGCGTGCTTAACACAAAGAAAATCGGACATGGGGGAACTCTTGACCCTGACGCGGCAGGAGTTCTTCCTGTTTTTGCGGGCAGTGCAACTCGTCTGCTGGAATTTGCTGTGGAAGGCCGCAAGGAATATATTGCCGAATTTACGCTGGGAGCGCAGACAGTTACCGGCGATGACAGCGGTGAGATTATCAAAACGATGATTGTGCCTGCGTTCGGAAAGGCAGAGCTGGAAGCTGTACTTGCACGTTTTACGGGTAAGCAAATGCAGCTGCCGCCGATGTATTCGGCCATCAAAATCAACGGCAAAAAGCTGTATCAGCTGGCACGTCAGGGCGTAGAGGTAGAACGCACCGCACGTCCCATTGAGGTCTATAAGCTGGAGCTTCTGCATTATACGGCAACGAGCTTTACCGTGCGCGTGGCTTGCTCCAAGGGCACCTATATCCGCGTACTGGGCGAGGACCTGGCGACGGCGCTGGGAACCTGCGGTACGATGAGCTTTTTGTTGCGTACCCAGGTGGGAGCCTACACAATTGACAAGGCCTGCACGCTGCAGGAAATCGCGGAGAACCCCGAGGCCTGTGCCGCAGAGCCGCTGACTGCTGTTGCCGAGCTGCCCAAGCTCAAGGTGAATGCCCGTCAGGCGGCACGCATTACTAACGGTGTGCGCACTACAGTGGCGCAGACTGCCGACGGCAGATACGTACTGCTGGGGCCGGGGGATGAATTCTTAGGCATCGTCCGCTGTGAGCAGGAGCGTCTGCAGGCAGAAAAAATCTTAGAGCATTACCCGATGCCAGAGGAATAAGCATGGAGATTATTACTTCTTTAGAACAATTGCATAAATTTTCCGCTCCCTGTGTGGTTGCATTGGGTACCTTTGACGGCCTGCATCGCGGTCATCTTGATGTAATTGAAACCGCAAGAGATAAGGCGCGTGAATGTAACTCCAAGCTGGCAGTCTTTACCTTCAGCAACCATCCCTTTGAATGGATTCGTCCTGGTATGGTGCCGCCGGCGTTGATAACAGTTGCGCAAAAGCAGGAGCTTTTGCAGCAGCTTGACGTGGACGTGCTGGTGGATATTCCCTTTAATCAGCAGGTAGCAGACCTTTCGCCGCAGGAGTTTTTGCAGCGCTTGCAGCAGCTTGATTACAGCTGTCTGGTAGTCGGTTCCAACTTCACCTACGGCTGCCGCGGACAGGGAACTGTCTATACGCTGGCTGCTTCAGCCAAGGCCATGGGCTTTGCGCTGGTTGTGCGCGAGCTGGTAAGCGAGGGTGCAACTGTTATCAGCAGCACTGCTATCCGTCAGCTGATTGCTGCCGGTGAGGTAGCAGAGGCAGCTGCTATGCTGGGGCGCAGCTACAGCATCAGCGGCTCCGTAGCGCACGGCAACGAGCGTGGCAGACTGCTGGGTTATCCTACGGCCAATATTGAGCTGGAGGATGCTCATGTGGCAGTGCCTCTGGGCGGTGTCTATGCTGTACGCGTACTGGTGAATGGCGCAAGCTATCATGGTATGGCGAATATAGGCTATAATCCGACCTTTGGCGATGTTGCCAAACCGCGTCTGGAAACGAATATCTTTGATTTTACCGGTGACCTTTATGGCAAACAGCTCACGGTGCAGTTTGTGCAGCGCATCCGCGGCGAAGTGAAATTTGCCGGCATTGAGCAGCTCAAGCAGCAGCTGGCGCAGGATAAAAACGACTGCGAAGCGGCTTTGCGGTAAATTAAAGCTGTTTTTATAAAAAACTTTACAAAATACTTGCTATCTGGTGGCAAGATATGGTATACTATCATAGTATTTGAACCAAGGCCTGGCAGTTCGATTCTCCAACGGCTGCTACGCTTATGGCAATTTGAAATTTTAGGAGGAAACAAACAATGTTAACTAGCGAAGCTAAACAAGCAGTAATTCTGGCAAATGCACGTCATGAAGGTGACACCGGTTCTTCTGAGGTACAAATCGCAGTTCTGACCGAACGCATCAAATATTTGACCGAGCATCTGAAAGAGCACAAAAAAGATCATCATTCCCGTCGTGGCCTGCTGAAACTGGTAGGTAAACGTCGTGGCCTGCTGAACTATCTGGCTGCTAAAGACATCGAGCGCTATCGTGCAATCATTGCTAAACTGGGTATCCGTAAATAATCCGGTTTATGCTGAAAAGTCCGTCCGTAAGGACGGGCTTTTTTTGTGCCTGCGTTTGGGTTATAAAGAGGAATACCTCGTGCAATAGTATTAAAAATAATTAACACTAACAAGAAAATCGCTTATAGTGTTAAAATAAATTAATACTATTGATGAAATTTGCAACAGTGTTAAAAATAATTAACACTGTTGCGGAGGGCAGTTGCCCGCGCAACAGCAAATTTTGTCAGAAATGTGAAGAAAATAGTTTACGCTCTTTAGCATATGTGTTACAATACTTATGTTATAGAATTATGCGACTTTTTGGATGTGATTGATATAATGCAAAAGGAATTGATTATGCGCCATCTGCCGACGGCCTTCTGCCATGCTTCAACAGTATTGGCGCTGCCAGACGGCAGCCTGCTTTGCTGCTGGTTCGGCGGTACGCATGAGGGCGAAAGCGACGTGGGTATCTACCTAAGCAGGCGCACGGAAGCAGGCTGGAGTGAGCCAAAGCTGCTGGTAAACGGGGCGGCGGCGAACTGGAATCCTGTGCTTTTTGCGGGCGCGGACGGCAGAATCCTGCTGTTTTACAAGCAGGGCCAGCAGATTGCCGATTGGCAGACGTGGCTGCTGCAGTCTGAGGATAACGGCGAAACCTGGAGCGGACCGCAGGAGCTGGTGCCCGGCGATGTGAGCGGCGGACGCGGACCGGTGCGTAACAAGCCGTTGCGCTTGGCGAGCGGACGTATTCTTGCCGGTGCTTCTACCGAACACGGTATCTGGAAAGCCTTTGCCGATATTAGTGATGATGATGGCGCAAGCTGGCATAAATCCTCTGCAGTGCAGATTGAGGGCCTGCAGTATCAGGCAGGCGAAAAGACTGCCGACAGTAATATTGCCGTAAGCCAGCAGTCGTTTTACGGACGCGGCGTGATTCAGCCGAGCCTGTGGCAGAGTGCGGACGGCAGTGTGCATATGCTGCTGCGCAGCAGCGAGGGCTTTGTTTATCGCAGCGATTCCGCGGATGACGGCGCAACCTGGTGCAGTGCCTACGCTTTGAGCCTGCCGAACAATAACAGCGGTCTTGACTTGGTGCGGACTGCCGGTGGCGTACTTTACCTGGTGTGCAATCCTGTTGCTGCCAACTGGGGTCAGCGTTCTCCCTTAAGTCTGTTCCAATCTACAGATGATGGTGCGAGCTGGCAAAAGCTGTTTGACCTGGAAACAGAGCCTGCGGAATTTTCCTATCCGGCGATTATTGCCGACGGTGAGGACCTTGTACTTACCTATACCTATAAGCGTTGTAATATTGCTTGCGTAAAATTGAGCGCGGATGAACTTGTTACCCTTTAAATTTACAATATAAGGAGATGTAAGACAATGAAGAAAATTTTAGTTGTGCTGATGGCTATGCTGACCATGGCTGTTATGCTTACCGGCTGCGGCGGCGACAGCAAAAAAGCAGCTTATCCTGCAGACGGAGATATTTCCGTAATTATTCCTAAGGCTCCGGGCGGTGGTACCGATATCTCTGCCAGAGGCCTGATTCAGTTCATGGAAAAAGAGCTGAAGGGCAGCAAATTTGTCCCCGTAAACAAACCCGATGGCGGCGGTGTAACCGGCATGGTAGAGCTGGCTAACGCTAAGGCTGACGGCCATACTCTGGGCATGGTTACTGTTGAGCTGGCTATGTTCCCGCATCAGGGCAAATGCAAAAACACCTATAAGGATTACGCAGCTATCTGCGCTCCGATTGCAGCTCCGGCAGCTTTGATTGTGCCGAAGGATGCTCCTTATAACAGTGTAGATGAATTCGTAGCCTTCGCTAAGGCAAACCCCGGCAAGGTGAAGATGGGTAATTCCGGTATCGGTGCTATCTGGCATATTGCCGCACTTTCCTTTGAAGAAGAATTCGGCGTACAATTCAAGCACGTACCGTATCCGAAAGGATCCGCTGACATTGCTGCAGCTTTGGCAGGCAAGCACATCGATGCAACTCTGGCTGACCCGTCTGTATTCAAGAGCCAGGTAGACGCCGGCAACCTGAAGATTCTGGCTGTTATGGCTGACACCCGCAGCGTAATCTATCCTGATGTTCCGACCTTCAAAGAGCTGGGCCACAATATGACCGTTCGCGCTTGGGCAGCACTGGTTGCTCCTAAGGATACTCCGAAGGAAAAACTGGAAGCTCTGCGCGCTGCTGCTAAAAAGGTTTGCGAATCCAAGGAATTCAAGGATTATTTCATGAAACAGGGTATCGACCCGACCTGCATTATCGGTGCCGATGCTGATAAGATGATGGCTGAAGACCATGCAATGTATGAAAAATTCCTGAAGAAAGCAAAATAAAATCGCTGTAAGGCGTAAATGAAAATGCCGACGCTGTAACCCGGAAGGTTGCGGACGTCGGCGTTTTTTTACATATGACCGCAAATAATTTCTTCTGCTAAAAGTGATAATAATATAAAAAATAAAAAACAAGGAATAATATATCGGTTTACTTGCAATTAAATTTTCGATATGCTAGAATTAAATAGGAAAGAAATACTAATTAGCGATATTTGTATAACACCCCCTAGGTCAGAAACTGCTTGTTTATAAGTTGCCTTTACCTAATATATAGATATGTGCTAGCAATAATCAGTTACGACCGAATTGCAAAATAGCAATGCAATAGACTGATTATTTTCAATTAGAAAAATTCTGCGAGAAGAGATGGATTTGTATAGCGATGTTCTGTGAGGCATTTGCTGTATAAATTGTCTTTTTGCGCAGTTTTTTTGTTTTTATATTTATTTTGATGAGTGTTTTATACACAAAGGAGTTGAAGTTATGAAAACGAAACTCAAAAGTAAAAAATGGAAGTCGCTTGTTTCAGGTATTCTCCTGGCGGCCAGTGCATCGAGCTTTCTCATAGCGCCGGTTTTTGCTGCAGAATATACTGATCCGCTTACTGGTGTTGTCGATGATGATCTTGATATCTTCGGAGACGATGGCAATACGGTAAAGCTCGACAAAGCTACTAACACTATTACCTATGATTTCCAAGGTCAGGACCACACGTTTACGGTAGAGAATGATGATGGTATTACAGCCTCTCAGGGTGACAAATACAGCTACATCTTTAATAACGTAGGCGCAGATGGTAGCAAAGGTACGCTTCACATTTACCAGTCCAACAACCAGTGGAATTCCTATGCTGGTGTAAATGGTTTTATAGCTAGCGGCGGTAAGATTACTGTCAACAGTAATCTGGATATTACTGCCACCTCTGACTATGCCTCTGTGGGTGTTGCCGTTGCTAACGGTGCTGATCTGGTTATTAACGGTAACGTTAAAATGCGCAAGGATGATCCTTCCAATCCCTGGGGCATTATTACCAAAAATGTGCATGGTAATGTAGGTCCTGGCGGTGCAGTTACCATGGATAATGGCTATGACGCCAATTATACCGGCGCACGCTGGCAGCCCAGTGCTTTCAGCGTTGGCTATACACGTGGCAATATTACTGTTAATGGTGACGTAGACGTTGCTGTACGCGGTACTGCTGTCAATGTAGGTGCATATAATGCCGCTGAAGGTGTACATCCGTATGACCTGGCTACCGTTTCTCTGGTAGGCGATTCTACCCGTATCATTACTCCGTACTGAGAAAAAAATTCTGTCGAAGGCTTTGGTGAATTCATCGAGCCTTACTATTCTCTGGCATGCTACGGCGGCACAATTAATGTTAATGTAAAGAATATGGAAGCGCAAAAGGGCAAGGTTGAAATTGTCGGCAACATTATGGCCATGAAGCGCTCTGAATATACACATACCTCTGATGTTTATCAGGACAGCCGTATTAATCTTGCTTTGACTACAGCGGATTCCTCCTGGAAGGGCATTATTGACAATGCCAATATGACCAAGAGCCTGGTACAGACAAATCCTAATGATAAAAACAGCTATAAGTATGATCCGGATGCTACTCCAGTTTATGCTGACCACTCCGGTGAAGTAAATCTGTGGCTGCAGAATGGTGCACAATGGATTTATGAAAATGCTTCCCGTAAGGATGGTCTGGATTACAGCCATATGCCGCAATACAGCCAGCCAAGCTACGGCAACTATGATGGTATGTCACATCTGAGCCGTCTTGTTGGCGGTAAAGACAGCGCATCTGCCGGCATCATCAGAGTAAATGACAGCGATCCGATTCAGATTGCTGAGGCTGAAGGCGTTACCAAGGTTTGGTATGAGCATGCTGATGCTACTCCGGGTACTATTATCGGTGGCGATGTGAAGGTTCTTAATGCCAAGACCGGCACTGAGATGATGCTTTACACCGGCAACAACGGTATTACTAAAGGCTTTGCTGAAGGTGATGCTGCTGCAGATAAAAACAATGTCAGTGAAGTGCTGAACTCCCTGGCGCACAAGCTGTGGTATATGGCAGGCGACAGCAACCTTAAAGGCAGTGTATCCATTGCTGAAGGTTTGACGGCTTCTTCTGCTACGATGAAGACTGGTAACATTACCTTTGCCGAGGGTGGCCAGGGCTTCTATGATTATACTCCGGCGACGGACGATAATGAGCAGTCCGTCACTAAATTTACCCAAGGTATTTTCGGTAAGGAAAGCCACGATACCCAATATGTAAAAGGTAATGTACTGCAAAATGATGGCACTTATCGTTTCACTAAAGATTCCAATATTACAATAGACGAAGAAGGTACTTACGAAACTATTGATGGCAGTGATAATGCTTATGATGCTGATGTTGCAGGAAAACCTATCAGCGCGCGTTCCGTAATTGCTGCCATTGCTGATGTAGTTGGCGATAATATTGTCATTGACGCAGCCAATAAGGATTTGTCGCTTGGTATTACTGCTCGTCAAGATGATATTGATAATGACAATGCTGCCGTATCACTGATTACAGCAAGCGGTACAAAAGATAAAAATGCTAATGTTGCTGTTACTGCTAAAAATCTTAACCTGTCTATGTCTGGTGATGTATTGTCCGAAACGGGCGCTGCATATATGGGTTTTGCAGTTTATGCAGATAATAACAGCAATGTTACCCTTAATAGCAATGTTAACATCCAAGGTATTGATGGAGTAGGTATTGCTTTAGGAGCAGTTGGTGGTGGTAATGGTGATGGCTTTAGCCAAAATAATGTCACTGTCAAAGGTGATTTGGCTATTACTGATTCCGGTGCTGGCATCTATATTGGTGGCGGTGAGTCCAAGGTTGTTGTAAAAGGTAAAACTAATATTGACAATGTAAGACAAACTTATGGCGGCATTAAAGATGATCCTTTTGGTGTAGGCATTTACAATGATTCCGAGCTATCTGATGACGCGGCTATATCTCTTGGAGCAAGTAATATTCAGTTAGGTGAAGGCTTAAGTGCAGTTTACACTCAAAATGGTACTATCAACATCAATAATGGTGCTGATGGAACAAAAACCGGAACTACTAATATTACTGGTAATTTGGTTGCTGAAGGTGGTATCATTAACCTTACTTTGGCTGATAAGGATTCAAGTTTACATGGCTTGGTTCAGACTAATGGTGGCAAAGTAAATCTGGACATTTCCAATGGTGCCGTTTGGGATAATAAAGGTACTAACAAAGCTAAAGGTATGCAGACAAAGGTTAATTACTTGTCTGGCAATAATGGTTACATTTACCAAAACAATGCAGAGGCTATTAATGTAGCTAACTATAGCGGTGCTCATACTGTTGTTTACGAGCATGATGAAAAGAATCCTACCTCCATTATTGGTGGCAACTTTAACATTGCTGCTGCTGATGCAAACTCTGTAATTAATCTGGTAACAGATAATAAAGGTATTGCTTCCGGTTATGAGGATACTGATGCTGTAAAAGACAGAAACACTGTTAGCGAAGTATTGAATAAATTAGCACAGAAGTTGTTCTATACCGCTAATGATGGTAAACTGACCGGTTCCGTTAAAATTGCTGATGGACTGACAGCTTCTTCTGCAACGTTGAAGAGTGGAGATATTTCGTTCTCTACTGCAACTACTGGTACTAATGTTGCAGGCCAAGGCTTCTATGATTACACTCCTGCAACTGAAAAAGTATACAATACTGGTGCAATTAAAACTTCCGAGGATATTAGCACAAGCCGTGAGCTTGATGAAAGCGGCGTAGCACATGTTTCTGTAACTGAATCGAATGCCGGTAATAATAAATTTGCCAGTGCAATTTATGCAGGTGAATCAACTGATCCGTCCAGCCCGATGACTGTAAAAATGTCTGGCAAGGGCCTGGCTTTGAATGCTGCTCAATCGAGCGGACAGGCAGCAGCTATTTACGCAGGCGCTAATACCTACATCAAGGTTATTAACCCGTCTGCTGACCAAAAGCTTTCAATTAGAGCAACCAATACGGATACCAAAGGCTCTCATGGCATTTACGCCCTAGGCAATGCGCACCTGAATATTTCCGGTCCGGTAGAAATTACTGAGGTTATCACTAAGGGTGATGCTGCAACCGGCATCAATATCCAGGGCCAGCAGAGCGAGATTAATATTGATGGCCCGCTGACAATCAGCAATGTCAAAGGTCTTAGAGAACGCGGCAAAGGCATGAGTGCTTCCGGTATTCTGGTAACCGGTGACAGCTCCACTGTAACTGTCAGCGGTCCGGTAGATATTTCCGGTGTACGCGGCAGCGGTATCAAGCTGGTGGGTGCTAATACCAAGGTATCTGTTGGCGGCGGCACTATTACTGTAGCCGAAGACAGCGATAAATCGCATAATTTCTATGCAGTCCGCGTAGATAAAGGCACGCTGGATATCAACATGAAGGACGGCGCAGCAGGCAATACGACCACCAAGATTACCGGTGATATGTATGCAACCGGCCAATATGGCAAGAAGGTTGTGGAATACAGCGGCGGTGAGCTGATTGACTGGAATGACGCAGGCATTCTCAATGTTGCATTGACCGATAAGGATTCTTTCTGGAAGGGCGTTGCAGCTTATGACCAGTATAATGATGACTATGGCAGCGGCGGCAATACCATGCATGATATCGGCCAGTTCAACTTGTATCTGCAAAACGGTGCAGCCTGGACCAATGAACAGCAATCGCATGTAACAACTACGACCATAGCGTCTAAAAATCCTGTATGGGCAGGTAGCACGCTGGCAACACTGCATGGTGGCAAGGATGCAGCAAATGCAGGCCATATTTTCCAAAATGATAGCAATAACCTGACTATTGTAAATTATAGTGGAAATACCAATATTTACTACGCACATGAAGGTAATGGCGAAGCAGCAGAAAACTATAAGGCTGGAGATACCATTATCAAGAGTGCTGCAGCAGGTTCTGAGGTTAGCCTGATTACCGATAATATCGGTATCACCATGAGCAATGATGGTAGCGTTGCTAATGTATTAAATGCATTGGCAGGTAAGCTGACCTACAGTAACTTTGCAACTGGTGAGAAAAATCTGGTTGGCGTTGTGAAGATTGCCGATGGCCTGACAGCTTCTTCCACAGCGCTGAGAACAGAAAAAATCTCCTTTAATGAAGAAGGCAAAGGCTTTTACGGTACTCCTGAAGAAGCGGATATGGCATTTACTACTACCTTGACAGGTAGTGCTAGCAGTGATGCTGAATATGTAAAGGCTGGAGTTATCCAGACAGATGGCAGCTACAAATTCGCTAAGGATGCCAGCATTACCATGGCTAAAGGTGCAATTGCTATCAGCTTGAGTAAAGCCACGCTGATCAATGCCGAAGACAATAAGCTGAATCTGTCTACTGAAGGCAGTGTATCAGGCAAAGTCAATGCTATTAAGCATAATATTGGTGGCGCTCTTACTATCAATGCAGGAGAATTGAACGTAACTGCAGTTAACAATCAAGAATTTGGCGGTGTACGCGCTATCGAAATTAACTCCGATAATAAGAGTGTAAAACCGAATGCTGTAATCAACGCAAAGGTTAATGTTAAGGCTGAGGCTAACAATGGCAATGCTTATGGCTTGTACAGCGAGAATGGCAGTACACTCACCGTAAACAACGATGTAGTCATGAACAGCGGCAATGAGGATGAGTGGGCTGTAAACGGTAAGGTTTACAATAACGGTCTTCTTCTCAACAGCTCGGCAGCTCTTTTTGTTAAGGGCGGTAAAGCAACAGAATTAAATGTTAACGGTAATGTAAATTTGGCTGTTAATGCTCATGGCTTACTGGCTTCAGGCGAACAAGGTGTGCTTAATGTTAATGGCGGCAGCATTACAGTAAACAAGGCTACCAATGGTTTGTATGCTATTGCAGCTTTAGATAAAGGCACTGTTAACATGAACGTTACTAATGGAGCAGCAGGCGCAAATAATGTTAATATCAATGGTAACATTGGTGTAATTGCCGGCATGATGGGCTCTATTGGTATGAGCACAGCAGATGTTAATCTTGGCTTGGGTACAGATAAATCTGTTTTGAACGGCGTTATTTACAACAGCTTTGATTCTGCAGAAGGCAAAGCAAATCTGTATTTACAAAACGGAGCAACCTGGAATAATGCAAGCTGGGGTAATATCATTAATGATGAGGAAAGTCTTGCATTTACAGGCAGCCATGTAACGAAGTTTGTTGGCGGCAGCGATGCAGTACATGCAGGCCACATTTTCCAAAACGACACCAAGAAGCTTACTATCGACAACTACAGCGGTAACACCAATATCTACTATGCGCATGAAGGTAACGGCGAAGCAGCTGCGGACTATAAGGCCGGCGATACTGTTATTAAGAGTGCGGCAGCAGGCTCGAGTGTAAGCCTGATTACTGATAACAAGAATGTTGATATGACTGATAACAACAGCGTAGGCAGTGTGCTGAATGCATTGGCAGGCAAGCTGACCTATAGCAACTTCGCAACCGGTGAGAAAAATTTGGTTGGCTATGTGAAGATTGCCGAGGGTTTGACCTCCAGCAGTGCAGCAATTACGACTGGTGATATCAGCTTCGATAAAGCAGGTAAAGGTTTCTATGACTATACTCCGGAAGATTCTTCATATATGATTGATCCTATTACCGGTAATCTTGATAAAAAATATGTAAAATTTGGCATCGAAACCGAAAAAGGCATTTACAACTTCACTCAGGATACAGTTATTAATGTAACTAAGGGCGATTACAGCTCCAACCTGAGTGCTATTGAATCCAGTGGCGGACCGATTACGATTAATGCCGACGGAAAGAATTTGGACGTATCCTACCATGTTCTTAAGGGCAGCAATGTTGCACGTGCGGTAGCTACCGGCCTCAGCTATGGAAAGTCCAAGGATATTACTATTAAAGCTGACAGCCTGAAGCTCAGCACTGATACCACAGGCTTCTATGGCCAGGGTGTTTATGCAACCGGCGGCAAGATTACTATTGATGCAGACACCACTATTTCTACATCTGCGCAGACAGAAAGCAATGGTATTTACAGTGGTAGCGGCGGTACTGTTACCATGAACGGCAATCTGGATATTCAAAAGGATAGCAATGCAGCTAATTACATTGCGCTGAAGTCTGACGATAATGGCGTTATCAACGTTAACATGAAGGACGGTAAGGCAGGTGCGGGAATTGTCAAGATTGATGGCGATGTCTACACCAAGTCTGCAGAAACCTATGATTATTGGGAGGATGAAACAACTTCTACTTCTTCTACCGTTAATCTGGCATTGCAGGGCAAAGACAGCAGCTGGAATGGCCGCAGCCTCTACGAAGTTACTTCCGGTGATGACTCAACCAGCTATGGTACCTTTAACCTGTGGTTGGCAGATGGTGCAACCTGGACAAACGAGAAGAACGGCAAAGAGGTTCCAAGCGGCTTTACCGGCAGCCATGTAACCAACTTTACCGGCGGCAGCGATGCAGCACACGCAGGTAACATCTTCCAAAACGATACTAAGAATATCACCATCGATAACTACAGCGGCAACACCAACATCTACTACGCACATACCGGTAATGGCGAAGCAGCAGGCGACTATAAGGCTGGCGATACCATTATCAAGCATGCTGAAAAGGATTCTGTAGTATCCCTGATTACCGATAACAGCGGCGTCAACATGAGCTCCGCTGACAGCATTGTTAACGTACTGAACAGCCTGGCAGGCAAGCTGACCTACAGCAACTTCACTAAAGACGAAAACAATCTGACCGGTTATGTGAAGATTGCCGATGGCCTGACGTCTTCTTCTGCAGCAATGTACACTGGCGACATGGCATTCTCCAAGAAGGACGGCAAAGGCAGCCTGAAGGATGAAGACAGCATCAGACCTGATCTTCCGGCACCTGACCACCAGATTAAGAATGAGTTTACCACAACTCTGACTGGTGTGAAGTCTAAGGATAAGGAATACTATAAGGCTGGCGTAATCAAGAGTGACGGCCTGTATCAGTTCACTCAAAACAGCAGCATCACCACAACTAATGCACATGGTGCTGATATGAACCAGGCTACTACCATTGATGCCAAGGGCAAAACCTTGACCTTCAACACCAATGTAACCGACAACTCTACCATTCATGCGATTGGTGCCAACAGCACTGACGGTGTAACTATTACTGCTGACAAGCTGGTTCTCAATGCTCACAGCACTAAAGGTCGTGTTGAGGCTATCAACGTAGGCGGCCAAGGCCAGCAGAACAAGGATAAGCCGATGAAGCTGACCATTAATGGCGACACCGAAATGAATGTTAAGGGCATTAACTATGCTTTAGGTCTGTACGCAGCAGGCAACTCCGAAGTAACCTTTAACGGTAACGTAACCGCTATGGGTGACGAAAACAGTGAATGGGGCCTGACCTCTGAGAAGGGTGCTTATGGTTACTATGGCTGCTCTTTGGTATACAGCGGTAGCAACTACACCTTGCAGATGGGACCGAAGGTTACTATTAACGGTGATGTAAATGCTAAGATTGACGGCAACTGCCTGTTTGCTAACGGCGGCCATGCTAAGCTGACGATTAACGGCGGCGGCAATATCGAAATCAACAAGGATAATACACACAACTATTATGCAATGATTGCTGAATCCGGCACCACTAGCATGAACGTTAACCTTGATGCAAACTATGATGCAATCAGTGCAAGAGATAACAAGCTGGTACTGAAGGGTAATGTAGGTGCATCTACCGGTGCAATGAATGCTAATGAGCCTGAGCTTTACACTAAAGTAAACCTGGGCCTGGCAACCGCAGACTCCGTATGGACCGGTATTGCTTATAATGGCTTCAAGGATGAAGGCAATTCCGCATATGGCAGCGATAAAAAGTTCTACGGTGCAATCAATGTCTTCCTGCAGAACGGTGCAACCTGGAACAACGAACAATGGGGTGCAGCTGTTAAAGGCTTCAAGGGTAGCCATGTTGCTAAATTTGTAGGCGGCAGCGATGCAGCACACGCAGGCAACATCTTCCAAAACGATGCTAATAATATTACCATCGACAACTACAGCGGCAATACCAACATTTTCTATGCACACACTGGTAACGGCGAAGCAGCTAGCGACTACGCAGCAGGCGACACCATTATCAGAAGTGCAGCAGAAGGCTCTGTAGTATCCATGATTACCGACAACAGCGGCATCAACATGGATAACGAGTACAGCGTAACTGATGTGCTGAACACCTTGGCAGGCAAGCTGACCTACAGCAACTTTACTAAGGGCGAGAAGAACCTGGCCGGTTACGTGAAGATTGCTGATGGCCTGACTGCAAGCAGTGCAGCAATGCAGACCGGCAACATCGCCTTCAATGCTGATACTGGTAAGGGCAGTCTGGAGAACGGTTCTATGAAGCCTGGCTTCACCTATCCGGAAACTCAGAAGCCGGAAGCTACTGAAAAGAATCAAGGTATTACCGGTGATGCCAAGACTGACTATCAATACAAGAAGGACGGCATTCTGAAGGAAGACGGCTCTTATGTATTCACTCAGGATCCGACTAAGATTGAGGTTGAAAGCGGCGCTGCAGTAGATGCAACCGATAAGGATATCAACATCGACAGCACCAAGGCTAAGCTGGAGCTGAAGGGTGAAACCGGTATCAATGCAAATGGTGCAGACGTTACTGTTAATGGTAACACTGGCATCAGCGGCGATGTAGGCATCAATGCTGAAAACGGCAACGTAACCCTGAACGGCAGCACTGATATCGCAGGCACTGATGCTGCAATCAATGCAGGCGAAGGCGGCAATGTAGATATCAACACCAACAACAGCGCTCTGAACATTAAGGGTGATATTAATGCCAACGGCGGCAACATTACTGTAGACAGCGGCAAAGCAACTGGCACTATTAACGGTGATGTAACTGCAGCAAATGGCGGTAACGTTGAAATCACCTTGAATGATGCTCAGTCCAAGCTGACCGGCAGCTACAATGTTGACGGAGACAGCAGCATTGTAATGAACATCAAGAACGGCGCTGTTTGGAATCTGACCGACGATGATGACGAAGCAGCAGGCATGTCTCTGCTGAGAATGGCGAAAGCTCCGGCAGCAGCTGCAGCTAAGGGCCTGACCATTAATGGTGGCGAGAGCAAAGCGAAGACCGGCTACCTGAACATGACCAAGAGAACCAAGGATCTGAAGATTGCAAGCTACAGCGGTTGGGAGACAATTATCTACGCTCACGAAAATGCAGGCAGCAAGGATGAGGACTACAAGAATGGCAACACCATCATCAACAAAGCAGTTAAGGATTCCGGCGTAATCCTGTCCACCGACAACAGCGGCATCAACATGAACGATAAAGCTGCGGTTGAAGCAACTCTGAAGGCATTGGCTCATAAGCTTACCTACACTGATCATGAAGCAAACGGCAGCAACCTGACCGGTAAGGTACAGATTGCCGATGGCCTGACTGCTTCCAGTGCAAGCAAGTATCTTGGCAATATGAGCTGGGATGAAAACGGTAAGGGCCAATATGTTGACAACAGCATTGAATGGAAGGAAATTTACAACGGCAACTACGAAACCCTGGTAATGCAGGGCGTAAGAAGCGCTGCAACCACCTCCATGCACAGCTGGCGCGACAACATGCAGGATACCTACACCGGTGCAGACCTGGCAGATGCAGACGGCATCTTCGCTAAGGCATTGGGCGGCAAGACCAGCTCCGATGTTAAGGGCGTTAAGGACAGCAACACCTACCGTGGTGTACAGGTTGGCTTGGACAAGGCACTGGCAAACGGCTGGCACGCAGGTGTAGCCTTTGACTACCGCAACGGCGATTCCAACTACCTGCTTGGTGGCAAGGGCGACAACCAGCTCTACAGCTTTGGCGTATACGGCGTGAAGAATTTCGAAGACCAGTCCTACCTGCGTGTAGCAGCAAAAGCAGGCCGTGTCGAAAACGAATACGACGTTTACAACGAAATCCGCACTCTGAAGCTGCATGGTGATTACAAATCTAACGCATATGGCCTGACCATGGAATATGGCAAGACCTTCGGCACTGAGGCAAGCTACTTCACTCCGAAAGCACAGCTGACCTGGTCTCAGGTAGGAGCTAAGGATTACACTGCGCATACTCCGAATGACAGCATGAGAATTGACCAGGACGCTTACAGCAGCCTGGTAGCACGCTTCGGTGTAGAAGCAGGCGCTAAGAGCGAAAAAGGCCGTGTATATGTTGGCTTGTATGGCGCACATGAATTTAATGGCGACATCACAGCAAGCTACTTTGCTAAGGACGGCGGCTACAAGCACACCAGCTTCGACGGCAGTGACACCTGGATGGAAATGAGCATTGGCGGCAGCTATGACCTGAGCGATAACTGCCATATCTATGCAGACTTTGCTAAGGACTTCGGCGGCGACTTCGAGCGTAAGTGGAAGGCAAGTGCCGGCCTGCGCTTCGAGTTCTAATGTCTAAGTAAAGTAAGTTTATCCTTATTCATAACAAGCTGTGGCGTTGCTTGTGCAGCGCTGCAGCAAACTCCAAATAAACTCATAAACTTTCATAAAGTAAAACAGCTCCGGAATGCGTGGTGCATTTCGGAGCTGTTTTGTTTGTGTTAAAGCTTAATTTGTTGCGATTTCTACTTTCTTGCCACTGAAGGCAATGCCGTATTTGTAAATAGTTTTGATACTTTGCTTGCGTATCTCTGTATCATATTTTTTGCTTTCAATCTGCGCTAAGGCGTTAGCTGCCAAAGCTTTCAGCTTTTCTTCCGTCGCATCCTTAGCAGCCTTGAATTCAATAATGATGCCTGGCATAGCAGCAGTTTTAGGCTGTAACTGGATATCATAGCGTCCTTCACCGCTCTCGCGATTGGAGAGAAGGTAATAATCAGAAGAAAAAATAATACTCATGCCTAGAAGCAAACCGTGATAATAGTTTTCCTTCAAACCGTCGTAATAGCTTATGGATTCCATGAGAAATGTTTTTAAAGCTATTTTGAGGGAAGCAGTATTTTTAGTGACTAATGCCTAGTTAAGCGTGTGGACGATATTTTCGCCGATATGGTTACTTAATAGGGAGAGTATTTCATTGCATTGAACCTCTCCCGCTTATAGAAGCGAGAGATTCTTGAGAAGTTTGATATATGGGCTAACGCCTGACGGCCTATCCCAAAGGAGTTAGTTGTCAGGATATCCTTATTCTCAAAGGGCTGTCCAAAAGCCCCTTACACAGTCCCTCGAAATCGAAGTTCTGCTTACTTTTACGGAGTATGTTGTATGCTCCATTCACATCCGCGTTAGCAACCCTGCCATCGGCGAACTGGTACAAGCCACGGTGGATACGCTTCCCACTGAACGTGCCAGTATACGGCTGTTCAGGATTATAGACAGGAATATCGTCCCAATCCAAGCAACTTGCTTGAGAAGTGTAAGATTCTTCCTGTTCGATATATCGCATACCGTAACGCTCGCAAAGTCCTTCCAGTGTTTCACGCAGATTACCAAAACTGATTTGCGTAAACTGCTGGTTGGTTATCCTACCCAGGTCGATACTACGTTTAAAGTCACCGTTATAACCACAAACGACGGTTCCGATACGGTGTTCAATACAGTAGTTGATGATATAGCGGGCAGCCTTGCGAAGGTAGTCCTGTGTACGATTGTTACGTTTTCTTGCTAAGGCATAGAGCCTGTGCGTTTTTTTCTGTCTTTGTTTGTCGGCAATCCCCTGATAGTAGGCTTTCTGCTTGTTCCAATACTGGTTGATTGATTTAAGTTTACGCCCGTCCATGATGAACGCCGTCCCGGTGTTGGTCACGCAAGTTGCCAGATTTTCAAGACCGATGTCGATAGCAAGAACATTGTCTGGTGAAACGTCTTGAGGCTCTTTCTCCTGAAGATAGCAATACTGGATTTTGAAGTATCTGCCATTATATACGGGACAGATACGGACTTCCTTGATGTTTTTTTCTTTCAGTCTTGCAGGGAAAGGTATTTTGATTTGCTTATGGCCATGCCGTTTAGAAAATCCTCGACTCATGGGAATCGTCAAGAATCCATCTTTTACGTTTATGGCGTTCGTGGAAAGAATCAGGTTGAACATGCCGCCTTTTTCTCGATAGTGAGGCATTTTGATATCCTTAAATCGATATTCTCCGGATTTTGCCTTCTTTATGAGGTTAAAGAATGACTTGAAACTGCGGTCAGCAACCTTCAAAATCTGCTGAGATACGCCAGCCTGCAACAGACCGTAGTTTTCGTTTTCTTTGCAGACATGGTAATTTTCTTCGTATTTCAAGAACTTCTTCTCTTGGAAATAATATTGCCTGATGTTGTAGAGAGCTACGTTGTAGAGGTTGTTGCTGTATTGGCACATCTCCTGCAGCATTGCATATTCTTCTTTGGAAAGACTTCTGATGACATTTGATTGAGTAAGATACACATTTTTCACCTCCTTTTTATTATATGATTATTATATGGCAAGCAGTGATGATTTTCAAGATGAGTTATAGAGTCTTTATGCTTTTTACGAGCATTGACCCCACTCAAGCACCGCCATTCATCCCCCACCTAAGAGGTGGGAGTCTTCTGGCGGGAAATGATAAACGCTTTGAACCTCTTTATTGGGAATAGCAAGCTGGCAGATATACGTACCTTGCTCATCTATAGTAGTGTTAACGGATTTCAGATAGCCTGTCATGAGCAGGAAGCTAAAAATGTTACTTTCCATGTCCTTGAGATTAGGATAAATGATATTTGTGTTGATTATGGAGTCTAAAGTAATACCATTTAATAATTCTCTTAAACTTTCACAGGTATCGGTGTTGAGGTTTTGCAATATCTCATGAATAACTGCATTACCAGAGGTCTGCACCCAATAGGGTAGAGCTGTACAGTTGTTGCCGAAATAGTACAATACAGACCAAGGATTATAAATTTCCGTATTGCCAAACTTATAACCATCGTACCATTGTTGAATTTCTGAGAGCTTATCAACAGCGTGATAATAATCTGCCATAGTCTGTACTTCCTCGGCAGTAAAGCCAAAATAATTACTGAACTGAGTATCAAGAACTGAATATATACGAATATTATTCAGTCCGCTGAAAATACTTTCTTTGGCGATGCGCAAAATGCCTGTGAGAACTGCCAACGTAACATGGGGATTGTCTTTGAGTGCAGAGGAAAAAAGAATTCTGATAAACTCAACCACCTGCTGATAATAGCTATTGATATAGCCTTCCTGAATAGGTGTATCATATTCATCAATAATAATAATAGGCGCAAGCTTGTGATGTGCATGGAGCATTCTGCTGAGAGCGCCGAGACTGAAAAGATAATTGGCATCAGAGGCAGTGTCATTGACGATTTTTTGATAAAGGTTTGTGTCAGCCTTAGTGAGTTCAGTGCTTTTTTCTAGCTCTGGATGTCTGGCATATTCATTTCTGATGACTTCCTTTAACAGCTCTAAAGCAATTTCCCAATTAGAAAATTTAACGTCCTTTAGAGAAAGAAAAATAATAGGATATTTTCCCTGCTGACTTGTGTATTTTTCGCCTGCCTGCCAAATTTTTTTATCTTTGAAATATTTGCTGGTATCTTCAGGTATCTTTTCAAAGAATGTGCGCAGCATGTCCATATTCAGCGTTTTGCCGAAACGTCTGGGGCGCGTGAAGAGGGTAATGACAGCGCGTTCGTCGAGAAGCTCTTTAATCAGAAGCGTTTTATCGACATAATAGTATTCCGTGCTTACGAGCTTGTAATTCGATGAGCCGATAGGCAAAGGTAATTTATTTTGCATGGAGTGTAGCCTCCTCTCGTTCGTTATGCATATACATCGTAATTCGTATTTTCTTATATTATAGCATTTTTTCAGGGCCGTTAGTAGTAGATAGAAAATTTTCCTGAGCACGCATTAACACAAAACGAGATTTTTTAACAGCGAAAATCTACACAAAACGCGATTTTTAAAGTGCCATTTTCTACACAAAACGAGATTTTTTAGCGTGCTAAAGTAATTTGCTACAAAAATCTTGATAGTAGAAGCACTATATGCAGCACTTTCCGAACTTTTAACAGCTCTAAAGCAATTTCCCAATTAGAAAATTCACAGTGAATTACTTGACACTACTACTACTATATACTGTAAACTATCTTCTATATTATACATATTCAAGGAGGCTGATTATGTCGGAACATTTATGTACCTTGTCGACAGGAGATAAGGTTTATTTTTACGATAAAAGCATCGTTATCTATTTTTCAGGAGCGCGCGAAATCTTAAGCACATCGCTATATAATGGCGGTTACCATGATGATTACACTGCCGTATATAATTATGATGCCAAGCAGGGAGCAGGCATGCCCTGCGAAATGCTGGCGGATACCTATGTGGAGCACATGCGCCTTGTATCCAAGCGCCTGGCGCTGGATCCTGACAAGGTGAGCGGCATGGGTACGGCGGCAAGCATGGAAAACGCTGTGGTAGAAGCATTGAGCTTTAAGGAGCTGACCGTAACTGCCATCGTAACCGGCGGCATCGAAACAAACGGCGGACGTGCAGGTGATCCTGCTGATTACTATAAGCCTATGCCTAAGCCAAAATACGGAACAATCAACATTATGCTGCTGTTGGACTGCGACATGTCAGAAGGTACAATGGCGCGCGCTCTGGTGACCTGCACTGAGGCGAAGACTGCTGCGATTCAGGAGCTGCTGGAGGGCAGTAAATACTCTAATGGTATCGCTACCGGCTCAGGTACAGACCAGACGATTATCATTGCCAACAGTGAAAGCGAGCTGTATATGGAGGGCGCGGGCAAGCATTCCAAGCTGGGCGAGCTTATCGGCAAGACCGTGAAGAACGCAGTAAAAAAAGCGCTGGCCAAGCAATCCGGCCTCACTCCGGCGAAGCAGCACGATGTTTTCCGCCGCCTCAAACGCTTTGACATTAAGGCGGGCGATATGTGGCAGTCCTACAGCGCCCAGGATGCTGCGGTAGTAAAGCCGGAATATCTGCTGGCAGCCGAAAAGCTGGCTAAAGAAGATATAATGCTGGTATATACTTCGCTGTATGCGCATCTTTTAGACCAGTATTTGTGGGAGCTTATCAGCGCTAAAGAAATGCAGATGGCAGGACAGCAGCTGCTGAAGGTTTTGGCTGAGCAATATGCTGTTGAAGCAGAGTTAATCGACGAAGGCACGCTTGTTGCTATGCTTGCGGCTTGGCAGAAGCAGTTTAACAAAATTATCGCACATCGTCTGCAGCAGACTACAAAAGAGAGCTGATATCAGGTGATAAAGACAAAATATACGCTTGACCTTATAGCGGGAATATAGTGTATATTATGGTTGTAATCAAAGGAAGTGAGGTGAATAATATGCATCCGAAATTTAAAATTCCGACCGATCCGCACGGCAAGCATCGTTATGAAAGTGCTATGAAGCACGTAGAGGCTGCTAAAAAGGCTGGCAAATCCAGCGACGAAATCCATGCTATCTTCAAAAAGGTAATGGAGTTCAACCCGATGGACATCGAGTCCATTCCGCAGGATGAAGCACATGCTAAATATCGCACTGCAATGGTGCATATGAAAAAAGCACTGGAAAGCGGCAAGAGCGCAGATGAAGCGCATGAAACCTTCCGTAAAATCATGAACGGTGAAACCAGTGGTCATTGCCACCACAAATAAGCACAAAAAAGAGCTGTCGCATCAGTCGATGCGGCAGCTTTTTTGTAATATTCAAAGCGAAATTCAGTTTTGCTATTTGACGAAATATGATATAATGTTTGCGGTGCTGCCAAAAACGGTAGGCGGTTAGCCCTCTACGGAGGGACTGTGACCCTCCGATGCTATAGAAATCCGGCTTTGCTGGAAATCTCACCGTGAGGGGTGATTACCCATGTTGACCATAGATACCTTTTTAGGGATTATGAGATTCGGCGTTGGCTGTTTTGCTCTTGGTTTCGTGGTAGGGAATTTACATAGTAAAAAATAACCGCCCCCTTTTGCCCAGTAGCGGTTATTTTTATAAAGAAACCATTAAATGCGGCTAGCCGTCTATCGGCAGTACCTTTTTCTATTAATATTTTAGCACTATTTTTTGTTATATGCAAGCGGAACCAAAAGAGCTGTCGCATCAGTCGATGCGGCAGCTTTTTACGTCAGTGAGGGCATATTCTTGTCTATAACCTTCAGAAAGATTTTATTGACATACTGCTCACAGTCACAGGAGAACCAATGGTTTTCCAAGGGCAGGATATAGATATTGCCGACAGGCTCCAAATCATTTATCTGCAGAAAGCGTTCGATGCGCTGGGATAATTTTTCAGCGTTCTCGCAGAAGGTGCCGGAAAAAATAATTTCCAGATACAGGCCTGCGGGCAGCGTCAGTTTGATGGACTGCCGATGCTTGGTGGCGCTGGTGACGCAGGAAAAATATGCCTGTGAACGTTGAAATTCATGCTTTTTAAAAAAGCTTTCCTGGTCTAAAACCCAGCCTGCATGATTAGGCAAGGCTCCCTTGTGATGCGCGCGTCTTTGCCCATGGCGGGCAAATTTGGTAATGCGGCTTTTGCCGTCATCGGTTTCTGCAAGCGGCGTCAGGCGCAGCAAACGGTCATTTTGCCAGCTGAGAGTAAGATGACGGCAGGGATTAAGCTCCTTGACGTGCATATCCTCCTTAATGCGCTCGATGGTGTCGCAGATTTCCTGATTGTTGCGGATAATGGCCTGACATTCGGCTGTTTTTTCCTGCAGCAGCTGCAGAAAATTTTCTTTGCTGCGGTTCTCCAAATATTTTTTGATGTTGGCGATGCTGATATCCAGCGCACGCAGGTTAACTATTATCTCCAAATCAAGAAATTGCTGGATAGAATAATTGCGGTAGCCGTTTTCACTGACAAAGTCCGGTGAAAGCAGGTTAACCTTGTCATAGTAGAGCAAAGATTGCTTGGATATATTAAAAATTGCCGCCAGTTCACCGGCAGTAAAGTACTTTCTCTTGTCTTTGTTAATCATAATTGTTCCTCATAAGCTTGACTATAATACTAGTATATAGTTTAATATTAAAAGGAGTAATATCACTTCTTTTTATCTAGTAAATTATATCATATTTTTCCTGCTAGTTGAATAGAAGTTTTTGAGTATAGGATGGAGGTCAATGGCTAATGAAAAAAATTGCGATTTATGGTAAGGGCGGTATCGGCAAGTCCACAACAACATCAAATCTGTCGGCTGCATTCAGCGAAGAAGGACTTAAGGTTTGCCAAATCGGCTGCGATCCGAAAAATGATTCTACCAGACTGCTGCTGGGACGCATCTGCAGCCAGACTGTGCTGGACATGGTGCGCGATAATGATGAGGTTGCGGCAGAGGATATTGTTCATACAGGCTACAATGGCATTAAATGTGTGGAGGCTGGCGGTCCTGAGCCTGGTGTAGGATGTGCAGGCCGTGGTATTATTGTGGCGCTGGAAAAGCTGCGTTCGCTGGAGGTGCTGACGGACGAGGACCTGATTATGTATGACGTTTTAGGTGACGTAGTCTGCGGTGGCTTTGCTGTGCCTATCCGCGAGGGCTACGCAACTGATATATATATTGTTTCTTCCGGCGAGCTGATGAGCCTGTATGCTGCCAACAACATCGCCAAGGGCGTTAAGCGTTTTGCTATGCGCGGTGGCGTGCGTCTTGGAGGTATCATCGGCAACGGCCGTAATACACCTAACGAGCAGCAGCTGCTGCAGGAGTTTGCTAAACGCCTCCACACCCAGCTGATTGCCTTTATTCCGCGTGACGTAATCGTCAATAAGGCGGAAAACAATCGCCAGACAGTGCTGCAATATGCACCGGAAAGCGCTCAAGCCGGTGTTTACCGCAAGCTGGCGCATGATATCTGGCATAATGAAAACATGGCTATTCCTACGCCGATGAGTTTTGAGGAGCTTGAAAAGCTGGTGGCCGAATATGGCAATTAAAACAAGACGCTTTTACAGTGCACGCAAAAGCTGCAGCTGCAGCATGCCGGGCGTATGGCGCGCCGTTGCCTATATGGACGGCGCTGTGGTAGTTTTTCACAGCCCGCGTGCCTGCGCTCATGTAGCACGCACGATGGATATCAATTCCCAATATCGCACGCTTTCCGAGAATGAACGTGAGCAATGGGGCTCCGTGCCGCTGCTCAGCAGTCAGATGCAGGAGAAGGATGCTATTTTTGGCGGTGCGGCACGTTTGGAAAAATGTCTGCGCTTTGCTATAGAAACATATAAACCCAAATGCCTTATGATTGCCAATTCCTGCGTGGCCGGTGTTATCGGTGACGATGTGGAATCGGTGGCGCGCGAGGTGGAGGAGGAGTACTCTGTTCCTATCCTTACTGTGGAATGCTGCGGCTTTTTGGGTGCGGAATATTATGACGGTTATTTTGAAATTACGCAGAAGCTGTTGGAGCGCTTTGTCAAGCCTTGCACCAAGCAAAAGGACAGTGTATTGCTTTTAGGTGATAACGGCGGCCCGTGGGGGCATTACGCGAAAGAGGTTACCCGTATTCTGCAGGAATTCGGCGTAGAGGTCATCGGTCAGTTTCCCGGCTATATGGCTATGGACGAGCTGGAAAAGGTGGCAGCTGCCGAATATGCGGTTGTGCTTGGCGGCCGCGGGCAGACGCATATCGGCTTGCGTAAGGTTGCAGAGCAGCTGCAGGAAAAATACGGTACACATTATCTGGCCGATATTTATCCTGTCGGCTGGCAGGAAACGCAGGACTGGATTATCAGCATCGGCCGTATGCTGGGGCGTGAGCAGCTGGCACAGCAGGTGCTGAGGCTTGAGCAGCAGCGCTTAAGTGAGCAGCTGCAGCATTTTCTGCCGGTAACGGAAGGCAAGAAAACAGTGCTGTGCATCGGTCGTATTCTGAGATATTTTCATCCGGGGAATATCCTGCAGACTATCAGGCTTTTGCGCTTGAATCTTACCGGCATTATTCTCTTGGATTCCTATGACGGTGATGAGCGCGAAGCGATGCTGAAGGTTGTGCAGGAAAACAGCGATGTGCCTGTTTATACTACGGCGGAGGGTGAAAAGCTGGTAGCAGATGCAGACATTGTGCTGACAACGCACGAGCTGCAGAACAAAGAGGCACGTCAGATTTTCCTGCCGATGCTGCCGCAGGTTGCCGTTGCCGGTGAGGTCAAGATGATGCAGGGAATTTATCAGAGCCTGTGCAGCAGGCTGAAGGGAGGCGTGCGCTATGTCTAAAAAACAAGGCTGGGGTAATATCTGCGAGCGTGTGGATACCTGTGCGCTGACAGGTGCAGGTGCCTTTTTCGCTGCTATTGATAAGAGTGAGGTTTTGATTAACGGACCATTGTGGTGTTATTTTTATGCTCTTCGACATCTGGAAAAGGCGCGTCCCGATATGTATACGCGCTTTTACGGCTCGCAGCCTGATAATAACGCTGTTATTTATGGCTCCGAGGAATATGTAACGCAGGAGCTACAGCGCATGCTGGAGGATGGTCATAAGCCTTCGGTACTGCTTTTGGAAAGCAGCTGCTCGCTGAGCTTAATCGGCGATGATTTGGCCGGAATGGCGCGCAAGCTGCAGCTGCCGTTTCCGGTAGTTACGCTGGACAGCGGCGGTATGGTCGGCGGCTTTGCCGCGGGCTACGCCAAGGCTGCCAAGAAGCTGTTTGCGCAGCTGTTGCCGCAGACTGCGACAGCAAAGCCCTTGGCTGTCAATATTTTAGGACAATCGGAATTTTATCTGCAGGGTGCTGCCGATACGCAGGAATTAAAACGCTTACTGCAGCTGGCAGGCTATGAGGTGCATTGTACTCCCGGCTGCGAATGCACGCTGGAGGAGCTGCAGAAGCTTCCGGAGGCTTCACTGAACATTGTTACCAATGCGGAGCTGGGACTGCCGCTGGCTGAATATCTGCAGAAGAAATACGGCACACCGTATATTTTTGCCGGTCTGCCTTACGGGGTGCAGGGAACGCTGCGCTGGCTGCAGCAGATAAATGCGCAGCTGCCTGCTCCCGCGTTGGACAAGGTGACGGCAGAAGCACAGGCGCAGGATAATTATTTGCTGAGCCGTAATAATGAAGCCATTGCGCTTTGGGGCAGCATGTGGTTTGACAACGTGCTCGTCAGCGCGCCTGCTACACAGGCGCTGTGTCTCGCACAGACGCTGCGCACCGAATGGACTGATATCGGCAGTCTGACGGTCATCTGCCAGCAACCGCTCAAAGATGCGCCTGTCTGCGACACTGCAGAGGCGATTTATACTGTTGGTGTGGACGATGCTGCCATCAGCGAATATTTTAAAACCTGTGACAATGTACTGCTGCTAACGAGCAGCAGCGAAAGCTCGGTTCTTTACCGCAGAAAGCAGTGCAGCTTTGATGCCTGCAATATCTGCTATCCTACGAATGATGAGGTGTTTATTACCAAGCAGCCGATGGTAGGCCTGCAGGGCAGTGCTTACATGCTGGAGCGACTGTGGAATTGCTTTATCCGCAGAAAAAAGAATAAAGTAGAGTAGGTGGCCTATGAAAAAGCTATTGATGATTATAAGCCTGTTGCTTTTGGTATTTACTGCAGGATGCAGTAAGCAGCAGGCTGCCGATGTTCCTGCTTCGCTGGCGGCGGATGTGGCCTACAGCGTTACGGACGATGCCGGAAGGACGCTGCACTTTGAGCATAAGCCGCAGCGGATAGTTTCGCTCACCTACGGTACGGATGAAATTCTTACCGATTTGGTTGACATCAAACGTATTATGGCCTACAGCCGTTGGGCAGGCGACAGCGAGATAAGCTTTATTACCAAGGAGCAGGCCTATACTGTGGGACGCAAGGTGCCGGAAAATACGGAAGCGGTTTACGCATTGCAGCCTGACCTTGTCGTTGCTTCGACTGCTACCTCAAGTGATTTGGTCCGCAGTCTGGAGGGCTTGGGCGTGCCGGTTTATATAGCGCGCAGTCCGCATAATTACAAGGAGATGTGCGACAAAATCCGTGGTATAGCTGCAGCGGTAGGCGAAAAGCAGCAGGGGGAGCTGATGGTGCAGAAGATGGACACGCACCTGCAGCAGCTGCAAAAACGCTTGCGTCAGATTCCGTCAAGCGAAAGGCGCGTTGCTGTAGCCTTTAATTTTACCTCTGCCATGGGGCGTAGAGGAGATTTGCTCGACAGCATGCTGACGATGGCACATGTTATCAACGGCGCGGCTATTGTTGCCGACGAAAACAAGAGCGAGCATGGCACGCCTGCTATCAGCAAGGAACAGGTGGTACGCATTAATCCGGATATTTTTATGCTGCCGACCTGGAATTACAACAATAAACAGGATGTGCAGGGTTATGCTTATGCCGTAATGAATGACCCCGCTTATCGCGATGTTAAGGCTGTACGCAACAAGCAGATTAAGTTTGTTTCGGACAAATACCGCTATGTTGCCAGCCAGCATATTGTCGATGCTATTGAAAACATTGCGCATGCTGTATATCCGGAAATTTTTTGAGGAAGTGTGTTTGTAGATGATTATTAAACGTGAACGGAGTCCATTGGCTATTATTCTATTAGCAGTTCTCTTAGTTGTTATTGCCTGTGTATCTCTGACCTTCGGCCAGATAGATGTGCCTGTAGGCAAGGCGCTGGCAGTTATCGGCTCTCAGTTGAATTTGCCCGGCTTTACGGAGGCTGATTACAGCAGGGAGCAGCTTGCTGTTATCTGGTATATCCGTCTGCCGCGTATGCTGGTAGGTGTGCTGGTTGGTGCGGCGCTGGGTATTTCCGGCGCTGTAATGCAGGGCATCTTCAGCAACCCGTTGGCAGATCCCGGTCTTATCGGTATCTCCTCCGGTGCTGCTACCGGTGCGGTGCTTTCTATTGCTTTGGGTGCAGCCTCCGGCAGTATGTTTGCTATGCCGGCCTTCGCTTTTTGTGGCAGTATCTGCGCTGTGTGCCTGACAGTGTTTTTGGCGATGCGTAACGGCAAAATTCCTGTTATGACGCTGCTTTTGGCAGGCGTTGCCGTGGGTATGCTTTTGGGTGCCATTACCTCCGGTCTGCTCACCTTTATGAACGAGCAGAAGCTGCAGCAATATCTTTTCTGGATGGTCGGCGGTCTTGATTATCGTCGTTGGGAGCACGTATATCTGGCAGTGGGACCTGTGCTGTGCGGCATTATTATTATGTGCCTGCTGGCACGTCACCTGAACATTCTGGTGCTGGGCGAAACGGAAGCTAAAGCTGTTGGTATGCCTGTTACTGCTTTCCGCATGGGCCTGCTTTTCGTAGCGGCCATGACTACTGCTACCTCCGTTTGCGTCAGCGGTAATATCGGGTTTGTCGGCCTTGTTATTCCGCATATGATGCGTATGCTTATCGGTCCTGACCATCGCGTGCTTTTGCCTGCCAGCGCACTTGGCGGCGCAGCCTTTTTGGTATTCTGCGATTCGCTGGGACGCATTATTATGCCGCCGGCAGAGGTGCGTGTAGGCATTATGACGGCGTTCTTAGGTACGCCGTATTTCCTGTATCTGCTGCGCAGAATGCAGAAGCAGTTCTTTTAAGATGAGGTGGAATTTATGAAGGTTATTTTCTTGACGAATGTTATTCGCCGCATGGGTATGATGCAGCAGACTATGGAAAAGCTGCAGCAGGAAGGCAAACTGGATAATGCCTGCGCCTGCCGTTGGATTACCGATGCGACGGTTTGGGAGGATAAATGGCACAAGGAGCTTTCAAGCTCTAAGCTGGTGATTATGAAATGGATGGGTACAGGTCTGGATACTCCGTTCCTGCAGCGCTGCGTCAGCCTGCTGAAGCAGCTGCGCCTGCCCTTTTATATTGATGCTTCCGGCAGCAAGGAGGGCGAGCTGGCGCAGGGACTGACACCAGAGCAGCTTGCTGTTATCAAAAAATATTGCATGTTCGGCGGCGAAATCAACTATAGCAATTTGTGGTTATATCTGCAGCAGCTGCTGCAGGGTGAAGCAATAACGGTAGATGAGCCGAATCCTATTCACTGGTGCGGTATTTATCACCCGCGGGCGAGAAAGGTATATACCGATTTAGCCGAATATCAGCGTGATTTTTGCGTCAGCGGCCGTCCGACAGCGGGCATTCTTTTTTACCGCGACGAATGGGTGTGGGGCGATTTGACCTACCAGACTGCGATGATAGAAGAGCTGGAAGCACAGGGCGTCAACGCTGTCTGCGTTTTCAGCAACGGCATGCCGCTTGAGGAAATGGGCATGCCCAGCCTGACACAGGTTTTCAACAGCTTCTTTTGTACGGCAGACGGTGTGCCTGCAATCGATGTGCTGCTGAACGTTATGAAATTTTCCATGACTACCGGCGGTTCGATTAACCTGGACTATCTGAAAAAGCTTAACGTACCTGTTTTGGCTGCTTATACTACGATTGCACCATTTGAGGAATGGAAGGACAGCTTTGAAGGCATGAACGCCATGGAGGTTTCCATCAGCGTTTCTCTGCCGGAATTTGATGGTATTATTCACGGCGTGCCTATAGCACACAAAAAAATTCTGGAAAACGGCGATGTCCGCTATCTGCCTAATATGGAGCGTGTAAAGCGCATGGCCTCCAAGGCGAAGAAGTGGGCGATACTGCGCCACAAGGCCAACAGCGAGAAGAAAATCGCTATTATTTTCCATAACTATCCGCCGCGTAATTCCAATATCGGCAGTGCCGTTGGCCTTGATACAATCGAAAGCATCCGTCGCGTACTGGCTGCAATGCGCGAGCGCGGTTACAGGGTGGACTGGATTCCTGAGGATACGAAGGAATTTATCAAACAGCTGACGGCTAATGCCACCAACGACCGCAGCATGCTGACGGAAAAGCAGGTTGATGCTGCCAACAAGCTGAAGGGAGCAGAATATAAAGAGTTCTTTGCCTTGATGGATAAAAAGGTGCAGGAGCAGCTGGTGAAGGACTGGGGCGAAGCGCCGGGTTCCGTTATGGAATATGACGGCGATATCCTGGTGCCGGGAACGATGAACGGCAATGTTTTCGTAACCGTGCAGCCGCCGCGTGGCTTTGGCGAGGACCCGGAAAAAATCTACCACGATCCTTACGTTGCACCGACGCATCAATATCTGGCCTTCTACCGTTGGGTACGCGATGTGTGGCAGGCAGACGCTGTTGCGCATATCGGTACGCATGGCAGCCTGGAATGGCTGCCGGGCAAGAACGCCGGCCTTGATTGCAGCTGCTACCCGGATTTGGCACTGGGAGATCTGCCGAACATTTATCCTTATAACATCACTATTACCGGCGAGGGCATTCAGGCAAAACGCCGTGGCGCTGCCTGCTTGATTGAGCATCTGCCGGCGCCGCAGACACAAGCGGGAGTGTATGACGAGCTGGAGGAGCTGGAAAAGCTCATGGACGAATACGTGCACTTCAGCAGCACGCAGCCGGATAATCTGCCGCGCTTGCAGGAGCTGGTGCTGGCGAAGGTTGCCGAGGCCAACCTGCAGAACGAGGTTGCTTATGATGAGGAAAAGCCCTTCGACGAATACGTGATGAATCTGCATAATTACATTACGGATTTGAAGAATATGGAGGTGCACACAGGCCTGCATATTATGGGACAGCCGCCTGAGGACCAGCAGCTGGAGGATTATCTGTGGCTGCTGCTGCGTCTTGATAACGGCAATATCCCCAGCCTGACGCAGGCAATAGCAGCTCTGTATGGCTTTGATTATTACTATCTGCTGGAAAACAGCAGCCTGATATATGAGCCGCTGAATATTACCTACGGTATGCTAATCGACCGTATTGCCAATCAGTGTCGCGAGCTGATTCGCTGCCTGCAGCAGCGTGACTTTGTCAAGGATGCGGTTGCTGATGCTCTGCAGCTGCCGTGGGTGCAGCAGGCATCGGCGGAAAGCAGAGAAAAGCTGGCGGTGGTCTGCAACTATATTGTAGATACACTCTATCCCAATCTGCTTTTGACGAAGCAGGAAATTACCAATATGCTGCGTGGCTTTGAGGGCGAATATATCGAGCCGGGACCGAGCGGAGCTCCCTCCAGCGGCGGCGCTGATTTGCTGCCGACAGGACGCAACTTCTACGGCGTAGACCCGCGCTGCCTGCCAACTCCGGCGGCATGGGAAATCGGCCAGACACTGGGCGACCAGGTGGTAGAACGCTTCATTGCGGAGGAAGGTCATTATCCGGAAAATATCGGTATGGTCTTTTGGTCCGGCGCGAACATGCGCAGCCACGGACAGTGCATTGCTGAATTCCTCTATCTCATGGGCATCCGTCCCAAGTACCAGAGCGGCAGCCTGCGTATCAACGGCCTGGAGGTCATTCCGCTGATGGAGCTTAAGCGTCCGCGTATTGACGTTACGGCGCGTATCAGCGGCCTTTTCCGCGATACTATGCCGTCGGTAATGCAAGTGATGGATAAGGCGGTGCTGTTGGCAGCGGAGCAGGATGAGCCCGATGATTTGAACTTTGTACGCAAGCATATTCAGGAGGACAGCAAGGAGCTGGAGCAGCAGGAGGGCATGGAGCACGATGCTGCATGGCGTCAGGCGGCCTTCCGCGTCTTCGGCGATGCGCAGGGAACATATGGCGCAGGCGTTGCGGCGCTTTTGGAAAGCAAAAATTGGGAAACCATTGATGATATTGCCGATGTTTACGTGCGCTGGGGCGGTCATGCCTACGGCGGCAAAACAAAGGGCAAATTCCTGCCGCAGCAGTTCCGCAAGCGTATGGGCAGCTTGGATATTACGATTAAAAACGAGGATAACCACGAAACCAATATGCTCAGCAGTGATGACTACAATGCTTATCATGGCGGCATGATTGCAGCAGTGCGTTCGATTAAGGGCAGTGCGCCGCGTTCCTACTGCGGCGATAGCACTGACAGGACGCGTGTGACGATGCACAGCGTACAGGAGGAGGCAAAGCGCCTGTTCCGCAGCGAGGCGATTAATCCCAAGTTTATCAAGGGCATGATGCAGCATGGCTATAAGGGCGCTGCCGATATGGCCAACATGATTGCACACAGCTTCCAGTGGGATGCTACGAGTGCTGTTATGGAAGACTGGATGTACGAAAAATATGCTGAAAAATATACCTTCGACCCGGTTGTGCAGGAATGGCTGCGTGATGTGAACCCTTGGGCGCTGCAGCGCATGACAGAAATTCTGCTGGAGGCAGAGCAGCGCGGACTGTGGCAGGCTAAGCCGGAGACCAAGGAGGAGCTGCAAAAGCTCTACCTTGATATGGAGGGCGAGCTGGAGGACAGAGCAGATGAGCATTAAAATGTTAGTGCTGAGCTTGACCGGCCAGTGCAACTTTGCCTGCCGTTACTGCTATGCCGCTGAGCATGACCGCAGTATGATGTCACTGGAAACAGCGCTGGCAGCAGTTAAGCTGGCAGCGGACGGCGGCGAACGTTTCGTAATTCAGTTCAGCGGCGGCGAGCCGCTGCTGAACTTTGATTGCCTGCAGGCAGTGGTAGATTATGTGCATCAGGAAAAGCTGCCTGCCGTACTGCAGCTGCAGACTAACGGCTCTTTGCTTACTGATAAGATTGCCAAGTATCTCTATAAAAATAAGGTTGCTATCGGCGTAAGTCTTGACGGCAGACCGGCGGTCAATGACAAGCTGAGGCTGAAAAAGAACGGCTACGGTGCGACCGGCGAAATCCTCAAGGGTATTGAGGTGTTGCGCCGCAACAATATTGCCTGCGGCGTAACCTGTGTAGTGACATCGGAAAATGTAGATACACTGGAAGGCATCGTAGATTTTGCCTACTTTTTGGGCAACATCCGTAAAATCGGCTTTGACATCCTGCGCGGGCAGGGACGTGGCCGCAATCTGCAGCCGCCAACGCCTGCAGCGATGCAGCAGGCTATGCAGCGCGTTTTTGCGCGCTGCGATGAGCTGGCGAAGCTCACAGGAATGCGCATAGCGATTGCGCAGCAGGAGCGCGCACAGCTTTTGTGTAAGGATTGCAGTCTGACCTTCGGCCATTGCTATGCTATGAACGGCGAAGCAGCCTTTGTAGATGCCAAGGGTGATGTTTACGCCTGCTCTTCGCTGGTAGGCAATGCGGATTTTTACCTTGGTAATGTATATACTGGCTTAGAACCTTCTTTAGTAGAAAAAACTAAGCAGGTGATTGCCAAGTCTATGGACTTTTGCCGCCAATGCGATGATTTTAAACTTTGCGGCGGCGGTTGCTTCGCGCGTTGGTATGGCTTCGAGGACAAGTCTGCCTATGGAGCGGAATGCAGCATGAAGCGTGAAGCGATAAAACGCATACATAAGTAAAAAAACGTCAGCGTCGGGTGCTTAACAAAGCACTTTGCTTCGCTGACGTTTCTTTATTAATAAATAACGCATCAGATGCTGATTCTGATGACCAACAAGTATTTTCTACATGTTTTTTTGACAGAGTCAAGCTGCTTGGAGTATCTTTTGCTTGACTATATTCCTAGTATATATAATAAAATAAGAAAAGTGATTGTTTAGAATATTCGGAGGCAATATAATGAAAATTGCTTTATGTCATTTAGAGCTCAGCTGCGGTCCGCAGGAGCGCAACCTGTGTGTTTTAGAGCAGGCAGTGCGCCTGGCTGCAGAGCAGGGCGCTGACTGGGTATTAACACCTGAGGCAGCGGTACAGGGATATTATTTTTATTACGTAAATAAAAACGCTGTAGTAGCGCCTCAGCCGTCACCTGAGCTGGAGCCGCTGCGTAAACTGTGTCGTGAATATGGCATCACCCTCTTTTTAGGTTGTGGTGAATATGATGCTGCTTGTGATAAAAACTTCAACAGCTGTTTGGTTTTCGGACCTGATGGTGAGCTGATCGGCCGTCACCGCAAGCTGTTTGGCGGTAAAGTGGGAGCAGAGGCTTGGGCTGATAAAGGCGATGCCGTTACCGTGCTTCCCTGCAGCGGTCTGCAGACAGGCGTGCTGGTGTGCGCCGATTTGTGGTTCCCGGAATATTATGAGGGAACAAAGGCGCAGGGGGCAGAAATAATTGTCGACATGGCTGCCTGGCCGCCGACGCAGGTGTGCGGCAATCCCCTTCCAGCTTGGATTAATGCATCCAAGGTAACGGATGTGACTGTTATTGTCTGCAACCAGACCGGTTCCCCACAGTGGATGGATATGAATGTGGGGCAGAGCGTGGTTATTGACCGGGGCGAGCTGAAGCTGGCGTACAGCGGCGAGCCTGCGGTACTGCTTTTTGATTATGATGCAGATGCCAAGTGTGTGCAGTCGCTTGCTTATGATGTTCATTATATAAAGTAAGTAAATAAATACTTGCGGCGAAATAATACCACTGTTTTGCCATTGTGGCAATGCCTTTAAAAGCCTTGCCGTCAGAATGTACATCATCCAGATTATCACTTGCAGCGTTATTGCTGCCATCCACCTGCCAATAGACGATATCTCTAGCCCTTAATTGTTTACGGTCATTAAAAGCCAGTCCCTTTTACGAGTAAGTGATAAGAATACAAATTACTTTCATCATCGGCGCAGAATACACCTTCTAAAACCATAACAGTCTAACCCTTAAGGCGGCGCACTGCGCCGCCTTTTTTGCTGTTGTGGGAGGGGAATACAAACGAAAAAGCCGTGCGCTTTAGCGCACGGCAGTGAAGGTAAAAGCATATTTAATGTTTAAGCATTATTAAGCTCTGCTTGCAGTTCCAAAATCTTGCTCATAGGCAGGTTAGTAAATTCCGCAATATCTTGAAGCGAATTATTTCCTTTTAAAAGCATACGTTTTGCTGCAGCGTAGTTGGCAATAGCTTCGCCTTCAGCTTTACCTTCACTATAAATTTTTTCAGTAAATTCACACATGGCGGCTTTCCCCTCCTTCGTAGCCTTTAGGTAATTGACATGTTTAGATAATTTCCCTTGACTCAAGTCATCTGCTTCTGCTGTTTTAAAATACTGCATTAATTTTGCAATTGAAGAGCCATCATTAACTTCTGCGTTAATGTAATACATATGCAGACCATCATCGTATTTCATTGGTAAATTGTTAAGGCGTTTGTTTACACAGTAACAGGTACAACCTAAATGCCAAATATCAGGCTCTGTAATATAAAACATATATAAATCGGGAACGCTTTTATATTTTTTGTCCTTGCCCTTTGGCAAATAGCTACCAATGATGCTCGAAGAATAGTACAGCATGCGTCTAGCATGGTCAATTTTACCATCGCTTTTTTGAATTTCCATTTCGTAGAGCTTATTGTTTGCATCTTCTACAAGAACATCCATAATAATATCCTTGGATGCAAATTTGTTAATGACCATTTGAGTACGATTTTCCTTAATGACCAGTGAATCGATGCCGGAAAGGATACGTAAAACATGTTCGCAGGCACCTGAATCAGTAAAGACCATTTTAGCCATTGCATCACTGAATAGGTTCAGTTGTTTGGCCTTTTCAATAAGCCTTTCGCGATTGCGGATGAGGCTTTCTGGGTATTGTTTGGAACTCATACTTTCCTCCTTTAATTATAACACACAAGTAATGAAAAATATATAAGATGGTAGGACTGGCTTAATTTGCAATAGGAAGAGATATAAAAAAAGGCGTTTGCCGAAAGCTCGACAAACGCCACTGGTTCTCACAACCAGGCATGACCTCCGTTGGAAAACGGCTACCCATGCAACTGAAATAATTATAACATACAAATAAAATAAAAACAAGTGTTTATTTTCTCTTTTGCTTTTCTTTACTCTTGACTATCATAGCGCTATATACTTTATAATATAATTACTGTATTGTCGGCATTGTTGCATATGAGTCAATACTGCTGAAATAAAATGATGAGAATAGAGGCATGAAGCATGAAGAAATTTTTTTGTTTATTGCTGTTGCTGCTGCTTTTAGTCACAGGCTGCGGACAAGGCAACGGCGGAAAAGACGCTGCCGCAGACGGAAGCTATAAAGTAACCGATGAGCATGGAACGGTTACCACGTTCAAGCAGGCACCGCAAAAGGTACTGACGCTGGCGCTCAGCAGTGATGGCATAGTCATGGGCTTAGGCATGGAAGATAAATTGGTTGCCGTCAATTATCTGGCCGATGATCCGGTAAGCTCCAACCTTGTAGAGCAGGCTAAAAAAATTCAGCACAAAATCAAAAACCCTTCGGCAGAAGAGGTGCTGGCGCTGAAGCCGGACGTAGTCTTTGCCTACGATTGGAGCGACATGAACCGTGTCGAAAATTTGCGCAATCTGGGCATGAACGTCATCGTACTGAAAGGACCGGCGACTATTGAGGATATCAGGCAAAACGTGCGCACTATCGCCAAAGCCATGCACGCCGACAGTAAGGGAGAAGAGCTGGTAAAGCTGATGGACAGCAAGCTGGCGCAGGTTAAGCAGCAGGTAGAGGCGCTCAAGCTGCAGCAGAAGAAGAAAATCGTTCTTGTTTCGCTGATGAGCTCCTATGGCGGCGAAGGCTGTATCTTTGACGACATGTGCAAGGAAGCAGGCGTTATCAACGGCGTTTCGGCTGCAGGAATCAAAAACGGCCAGCAGGTTACGAAGGAAATGCTGGTAAAGATTGATCCGGATTTACTGATAATGCCGGTGTATAACGACCATGGCAATTTTGATATCAAAAAATATAATCAGGAATTTTTAGAGGATCCGTCGCTGCAGACTATGCGTGCTATCAAAAGCAAGCAGCTTTTTTATCCCAATGAAGGCTATATCTACAACTGCTCGCAGGACGTTGTCTTCGGCGTACAGGAAATCGCCCATGCTGCCTACGGCGAAGCATTCGCTATGCAGGGCGTGCAGCATTTAAGAGTGAAGTAGAAAGCATAATAGAAAAAACTGCACCGCTTAGTATCGGAAACGATACTGGATGGTGCAGTTTTTAATTTTCATCAGGCTCAACACGTAGGGAAATCTGGTAGATATATTCTTCAGGCTCAGGTGTCATCCAATGATTTTTCAGCGGCATAATATAAAGATTGTCTACGGCGTGCAGCTTATTACGCTGCATATAAGCTTTAAAAAACTCCGCCAACTCCTGTACATGCTCACGGAAGGTACCCTGAAAGCGTTGCGTCATATATAGTCCTGCAGGGCGGGTGTAGCACTCCATTTTGCCAAGGTAATCGGGGTTAACACTGGAAAAGTAGGCCAGCGGTCGGCTGTATTCACCTGCCAGAAAGCAATCTTTGTCTGCCAGCCAGCCAACAGCCTTTTCCTTGAAATGCTCTTTGGAAAAAACATTCAAGTTATGTCTGGCAAGAATTTTAATACTTTCGTCGCCGCTGCATTCCGGCGGCACAGGACTTAGCAGGAATCGCTTGCTACGGCGGAAGGTGACGGTTATCTGATCAAGCCGGCTTTCGCGGATTTTATCCAGTTGCTGAAAAACAACGTGAATGTTTTTGCGGATTTTTTCATTGCGCACGATAATTTCTTCGCACTCCCGGTCTTTAGCCTGCAAAATAGACTGCAGACTGTCAATACTGCGTTCAGCAAGGTATTCCTTGATTTTGGAGATGGGGATTCCCAACTTGCGCATGTTTAGGATAATTTCTAAAATTAAATACTGTTTGAGAGAGTAATGGCGATAGTTGTTTTCAGAAATGAATTCCGGGGACAGAACGCCCATTTTATCGTAATAAAGCAAGGTTTGCTTCGGCAGCTCAAAAAGATCTGCCAGCTCGCCTGCAGTATAGTATAGCTTAGGATTTTTGCTCATAAAGTATCACCTTGGTTCTTTAACACAATACGTTGCGTAATAGTTATGTTTATTATAACATTTATTAGTCAGATAGTGAAGTTGGGGAGAAAAGAGAGGCTTTGCTTTTCGCAATTTTGACTCAATATTATCCAAAATAGTTTTACGAAAAAAGTGCTTTACTCTACTATGAGTATATACCGTAGAATATATTTGTCCAAAAAATAAATACAGAGGAGAGGATAAGATATGTCACACCCGGAATATGTTTTACCTAATACACCCCACGCAGGCTATCGCTATAAAATGGCCATGAAGCATGTTGAGGCTGCAAAAGCTGCAAGGAAATCAGTAGAAGAAATTCATGAGATTTTCAATAGTGTCATGAATTATGATATCGATAATCTTCCTGATGATGCAGCGCACAAAAATTATAAAAATGCCGTCGAACAGGCCAAAGCTGCTATGGCTGAAGGAAAATCCGATAAAGAAGTGCATGAGCTGTTTCAAAAAGTGTTAAGCGAAGCAAAATAATGACGAATAAGCTCCTAAAGTAATTAAAAGATTGCTTTAGGGGCTTGTTTTTTAGAGATAATCTACAGGTATCATTATTTTTACAATATATTTTGTATAATCAGCAGTAGACCAATAATTCCTTAATTGTTCAATATACACATCGCCGATTATTGTTAAAGCGTTACGTTCAATGAATGCCAAAAGCTTTTTGAAAGAGTATTCGTATTGTGTATGGAAACCGTTGGGAGTATAAATGGAGGCGTATAGGCCTGCTTTTTTTATTTGCACGTCGGTGTATTCATCAGGATGGGAGATACGGGTATAAAGATGTGACATTGCTAAAAAATTGCCTTGCTGCAGAGCGTCCTTAGGCAGAATATATCCCATCAGATATTCGTTTAACAATTCGCTGCTGGCGAAAGGGTAGTTATGTTTGGCAACCAGCTTTATTTTTTCTTTGATTGAGATTTTCGGGACAGAGAAAGGTGTTGCTATATAATATTCTTCAGCTTGCTCTTCCAAAGTAATCTTATCAGTAGTAACATTTTTTATTTTTTCAAGGCGATTGATTTTTGTCTGCAGATTAGTAATGTTGCGTTGCATAATATCAATCTGTACCTGGTATTCTGTTTGTTTGCGTTTGTAAAAAAGCTGCAAAGCATTAACATCCCTGTTTTGGATATAATCGGCAATTTCTTTCAAGGGGATTCCAAGTTTACGCATATTGATAATAATATCAAAGATAAAATACTGTTCTAAAGAGTAATAACGATAGCCGTTTTCGTCAATATAAGACGGCTTAAGGATATTATTACGTTCGTAATAGAACAACGTTTGCTTCGATAGCTTGAACAGAGAGGCAAATTCTCCGATTGTAAAATATGTTTCTGATAATTTATTCATAAATTCACCTGTAAAAATAATGCTTGACTATACTATAGGTAGATACTTTAAAATTATTCTTAATGATAAGCAGAACAATTAGGATTTTGGTTCTATATATTATTAAAATGCTTGACATAGCATTTGTCAAGAGTTGTTCTGTAGTTTATGAAGATGAGGTGTTATTGTGAAGAAAAGTTCTAAGAGCTTATTAATGTGTATGCTGATAACCGGTATTTGTGCCGGCAATGCGCAAGGTGCGTTTGCTGAAGAAAGAATCGGCGAATTTAACCTTGATCAGATGGTTGTTACTGCCAGCAGAATTGCAGAAAGCAATTTTGAAGCAAATGCTAACGTAAACGTTGTTACCCGTAAGGATATTGAAGAAAAGCATTATCAGACTGTAAGTGAAGCTTTGCGTGCAGTTCCTGGTGTTGCTATTCAAAACTACAGTGCTACGGGTGCTAACTATTCTGCTGACTATTTATATGTTAATGGTACCAGCCATGTTCTTGTTTTGGTGGACGGACAGAGAGCCAACACTAACGGCTCTGTATTCAGTGTATTCCAGCCTTCCGAAGTAAGCAATATGGATAATATTGAACGTATTGAGGTGCTAAAGGGCTCAGCTTCTACCCTTTACGGCAGTGATGCTGTCGGCGGCGTAATCAATATTATCACCCGCAAGCCGGCGGCCGGAGCAAGCACTACTAAAATTTCCGGCGCTTGGGGTAGCTATGGTAAGAAAACCTATAATGTTTACAATGAAGGCATGGCTAAAGGTGGTTTCTATTGGACAGTAAATGGTCAGACCGATAAAATGGGAGATTATAAAGATGGTCATGGCAATACAACCTATAATAAAATTGACAGCAAGAGCTATGGCGTAAAGCTGGGCCAAAAGTTTGGTGATAAAGCTGATATCAATGTAAGTTATGCCAAGTATAAACTAGATTATAACAGACCTGAAATGAATAATAGTCATTATACTGGTAATATTATTGAAGGCAAAAAAGACAATACAAAATATACTGTTGCTTTTGATTACAAATTCAATGATAAGCTGAGCAACAGACTTACTTACTTCTCCCGTACATCAGACTTGGACGATGATACTAATCATCCGGCTTCTCTGTGGCTGATGCGTGAAAAAACCTGGGGCTTCTCAGAGCAGCTGACTTATCAGGATGGCAATCATAATATCATCGGTGGTTATGATTATTATAAAGATGCCATGAATAAATATCACGATCAGTACACACCGAGCATGACCGGTACTGTTGATAATAAGGCATTCTTTATCCAGGACCAAATGCAGTTCGGTGATTGGGGCTTTACTCCCGGTGTGCGCTTCTCCAAGCATTCCGAATATGGCAACAAGACCACAGGCAGCGGCGTGCTTTCCTATAAATTTAATGACCTGACCAACATGTACGTATCTTACAAGGAATTCTTCCGTGCTCCGCACATTATTTCCGTACGGATTCTGATAATCTTATTGGTTTCAACAATGCTAATTGGAAGTATTACAATGCAGGTGCAGAAACCATTAAAGGCTGGGATGTTCAACTGACTAAGGCTTTTGATGATCACTTCAGCGCTACTGCAGCTTATACACATACCTATATTCCTGCGACTTCCGCAGATGTTAATCCTAACCGTAATGGCTACATTCCTAAAGGCCAATATGATTTGACATTTAATTATGACGATACAAAATTCAATGGCAGCCTGAATATTAAAGGTATTGTAGACCGTCCTGGCAGTAAAGCTAAAGAAGCGCAGGTTTTAGATACTTATAAGAGCATCTGGACCGCAAATCTTGCTTTGAACTACAAGCCTGTTAAAGGCATGAACGTATTCTTCAAGCTTAACAACATCTTTGACCGCATGTATACGGATATGACTTCTGATATGCGTAATCCTGGCGGCGATGGCTGGTATTCACAACCGGGCCGTAACTTTGTTGCAGGTGTAGAATATACCTTCTAATAGCTTATAATCTTTTTTCTCATACACCAGTGGTGGCATAGGCATACATAACGCTTATGCCACCACACCTATATACAGACGTTTTTGGAGATGGGGCTTGAATTTGAAAATAGCTTTTTTGCATTTTGCATATTGCTGCGGACCGCAGGCAGATAATGCAAAGAAAATTTTACAGGGAATGAAGCTGGCGGCACAGTATGGCGCAAGCTGGGTACTGACGCCGGAAATGGCGTTGCAGGGTTATTATATGATGCGCAGCGATAAGCAGTTTCAGCTTGCTTCGCTGCAAAATAAGCTTTTACAGGAGTTTATGGAGGCTTGCAGGCAATACAAGCAAAGGTTGTTTTTGGGCTGTGGTTTTGTCGACGAAAAAACTCCGCGTAACAGCTGCGCAATTATTTCGCCGGACGGAACATATTATAATCGTCACGATAAAACGAAGGTTGTGCCGTGGATAACGGAAAACTGGGCACATCCCGGAGAAAAATTTGAGGTTTGGAATTTAGAAGGTATCAATACCGGTGTTATGGTCTGTGCGGATGCATATTTTGCCGAGCATGGAGAAAAAATTGCTAGGCAGGGAGCGGAGCTTGCTGTAGTTGTTGCTGCCTGGCCACCTGGAGGTCATGCAGGACCGCCGGAGGAGGCGTGGAAGCGTTTGAGCCGTTCGGCAAATGGTATTCCGGTGCTTATCTGTAATCAGACGGGGACAGAAGGCATGGATTGCAGCCATGCGCAAAGTGCTGTTCTCTGCAATGGGGAAGTGCTTTTTACCTATGAAGGATGTGAAGCAGTGCTGATTATAGATTTTGATGAAGTAAAGAAACTGGTTTTGTCTACAGAATTTGTAATAATAAATTTGGCAGATATTTAAGGTGAATGACAGTGAAAAAGTTAGCAGTATTTTTTATTTGTGTAATTATAGCATGTTGCTCTTGCCTAGGATGCGGCAATGATAAGCCGGAAAACAACGGAACGAGAGTTGTCAAGGACGCCAAGGGCTATGAGGTAAAGGTACCTGCACATCCTATGCGGATAGTTTCCTTCTCCATCAGCTGTGATGAAATTTTGCTTGGTTTAGTGGAGCCGGAGCGTATAGCTTCTGTAAGCTATCTTTGTGATGATGCAGGAATTTCGCATGTCGTGGAAAAAAGCAAGGCTGTTAAAGAGCGCATTAAAGGAACGCCGAGCGTAGAGCGTATCATGGCCTTAAAGCCCGACCTTGTCATTTTGGGAGACTGGTGGACACCTGATAGCATTCAGACCATCCGCGATATGGGTATTAGCGTATATGTTTATAAAACACCATATACGGTGGCGGATATTAAAAAAACGATTCGTGAGATTGCTGATGTTGTGGATGCTAAGCAGCAGGGCGAAGCGGTAATTAAAGAATATGATGCAAAAATCGCTAAGGCACAATCTGTTATCAAGGCTGCAAACATTAACCAGCAGAAAAAGGTTGTTGTGATGTCAGGACATGGAGTGATTGGTACTAAGGGTTCGCTTTTCGCCGATATCTGCCGATATGCTCAGGTTGATAACTGCATGGAGCAATTACAGACAGGACAGAATACTACTGTTTCAAAGGAATTTATTGTCCAGTCCAATCCTGATGTCATTATCATGCCGGGATGGAACGGTGCACCTACGCATACCTTGGAAACAGAAAAAGAACTGCTCAATGACAAGTCTTTGCAAAGCGTAAAAGCAATTCAAAATAAAAATCTGGTGACGTTGTCCGGTCAGGATATGTATTGCGTAAGTCAATATGTCGCTGACAGTATTTTGGCAATTGATAAGCTGGTATATCCTGAATATTTTAAGTAAGCTGAGAGGAGCAGGAAAGTGGCAAACATCATTTTTGTGACTAACATGGAACCCCATTATGTTGGTATGCGCGATGCTTTAAACACCATGGAGAACAAAGAAATCAGTGACGCTGTCGAAGTAATTCAAATAAATGACAGTGAGCAGTGGAACGGCTATTGGCAGCAGAAACTGCAGGGAGCAAAATTTTTCTTTTGTACCTGGATGGGTACGGGCTTGAGCTGTGATTATCTGAAAAAAGCTTCTGCCTTTTTACAGCAGAAGAAGCTGCGCCATCTTTTTGATATCATTGACCCAGGTGATGATAAGATGGATTACGGCCTGCAGGAGGAGCAAAAGAGCCTGCTGAAGCAATATCTGGCCTGCGGTGGTCTGAAGAATTATCAGAATCTGTGCTTATATCTTGTTGCTGCCTTTACGCAGCAAAAGGGAGCTTATAAGCTGCCGGAGCAGCTGCCTTGGTGCGGAATTTATCATCCGGAATTTAAGCATGAGTTCGTCGAGCTTGATGCTTATCTGGCAAAGCATTATGACAGCAGCAAGCCTACTGTGGGTTTTATCTTTTCGCGTGAGGATTGGCTTTGGCAGCGTCTTGCTTATCAAAATGAAATTATCCGGTCTGTAGAAGCACAAAATTGTAATGTTATTGCTGTTTTCAGTACTACGATGCCTAATGAACAGACTGGTGCAGTAAGCTTAGACACAGCATTTGAAAGGTTTTTTTATCAAGATGGTAAGCCCTGTATAGATGTTCTTATTAATCCCTTTGTATTTTCATTGACAGTTACAGGATTTTTAAAGCTGCAGGATTTGCAGCAGCTTGGTGTGCCTGTGCTGCAGGTAGTAAATACCTATATGCCTTATAAGTGGTGGCAGCAGAGCATGGTAGGCCTTACACCGAATGAGGTTTCTTATGCTGTTTGTATGCCAGAATTTGACGGAGCCTTGCATTCCGTGCCAGTTTCCACTAATGAGGAACGTGAGGACGGTACACATTACCGCATGCCGCTTGCAGACCGCATTGATATGCTGGCAAAAAAGGCACGCAAGCTCGCATCATTGCGTTATAAAAAGCCTTGTGATAAAAAAGTAGCGATAGTTTTTCATAATTATCCGCCTACCAATTCTAATATAGGCAGCGCAGCAAGTCTGGATTCGATTGAAAGCGTACGCCTATTGTTGGAGGAAATGCAAAAGCAAGGCTATAGGCTTGATAATATACCGACAGACAGTCAGTCGTTTATTAATGATATAACAGCACATGCTACAAATGACAGACGCTTTATCTCTGAGGCATTATTGGAAAAGGCAGACGGTAAGCTGGAAAAACTGGATTATGCGAGCTTTTATGAGCAGCTTCCTAAAAAAACACAGGAACAGCTTTTACGCGACTGGGGCGAAGCACCGGGAGAGGTTTTCCGCTACGGCGACGTGTTGATTGTCCCCGGTATGCTCAACGGCAATATTTTTATTACGGTTCAGCCTCCGCGTGGCTTTGGTGATGATCCGGGAAAAATTTATCATTCGCCGGATTGCGCACCGACACATCATTATCTTGGCTTTTACCATTGGCTGCGTGATATTTGGGGCGCGGATGCCATGATTCACGTGGGAACGCATGGTAATCTGGAGTGGCTGCCGGGAAAGGGCAATGCTATGAGCAATGCCTGCTATCCTGATATCTGCACAGGTGATATTCCTAACATCTATCCCTATTGGATTACCTGTACCGGTGAAGGAATTCAGGCCAAGCGCCGCAGTGCTGCCTGCCTGATAAGCTATTTGTCCGCGCCTATGAGTGTTTCTGGTACTTACGAAGAATTGGCAGATTTGGAAAACCTGTTGGAGGAATATTGCCATTTCAAAAATGACGATGCTGTCGCCACAGGTATGGACAGCATAAAGGAAATGATTCGTAGTAAAGCTGCAGAATGTAATCTTGACGAGGATGTTCCGGAAAGCGAAGCAGAGGATTTTGATGATTATATTGGCAAGCTGCACAACTTTATTACGGATTTAAAGAATATGCAGATCAGTACAGGCCTGCACGTTTTGGGCGTGCCTCCGGAAGGAGAAGAGCTGGTAGAATATCTGTTGGCGTTGACGAAGCTGGATAACGGCAAGGTACCGTCGTTGATGAAAAACATTGCTGATATGCATGGGCATAATTATTATGAGCTGATGGAGCATAGTGAGCAGATGCTGGCTGATGGCAGCATGACCTATGGTATGCTTTTGGACAAAATACGCGAGCAGGCAAGAGAAGCTATCTTGATTTTGCAAAAAAATTCCTTTGATGCTGCTAAAATTGAAGAAGTATTTATCTTATCCTGGGCGAAGTATTTACAGGGGGAAATGCGGGATAAGCTGCTGCAATCTCTGACGTATATCTGCGAGCATATTGCCCCCAGTCTGCTTATGACTGCCTTGGAGCAGGAAAATACTTTAAACGCATTAAACGGCAAATATATTGACCCTTGTCCCAGCGGTGCGCCTACAAGCGGCGGCGCTGATTTGCTGCCTACGGGACGCAATTTTTACAGTATCGACCCACGATGCCTGCCGACGAAGCCTGCCTGGGAAATCGGTAAGCAGATGGCAGAGGATGTTATCGGCAGATTTATCGAAGAAGAAGGACGTTATCCGGAAAGCGTCGGTATAATTTTGTGGGCTACGAGTAATTTGCGTAATCACGGACAATGCGTTGCCGAATTCTTATATCTGATGGGCTTACGTCCTGTGTGGCAGCCTGGGAGCCAACGCGTTGTTGACTTAGAGGTGATTCCTTTGGAGGAGCTGCAGCGTCCGCGTGTAGACGTAACAGGACGCATCAGTGGTCTCTTTAGGGACAGTATGCCCGGAAGTGTTATCTGGCTGGATGATGCTGCGCAGAGAATAGCATCACTGGATGAGCCGACTGAGCTGAACTTTGTGCGTAAGCATGTACTGGAGGAAGCAGGCGAGCTGGAAAAATCAGGCTTGGATAAGCAGGCGGCCTGGAGACAGGCTTCGTATCGCGTGTTCGGTGATCCTCCGGGAGCACATGGCGCCGGTACAGGTGCTGTTTTAGAAGCGAAAAATTGGGAAACGATTGATGATATTGCTGCAGTATATACCAGATGGGGTGCACATGCTTATGGTAAGGGCAGTGAAGGCACCTATATGCCGGAGGTCTTTAAAAAGCGTATGGCGCAGATAGATATCACAGTGCAAAATGTTGACCACAGGGAATCTTCTATGCTCAGCGGTGATGATTATAATAATTATCGCGGCGGTATGATTGCAGCAGTACGCAGTTACAAGGGCAGTATGCCGCGTAATTATGTCAGCGATAGTTCGGACAGAAGCAAGGTGCAGCTGCGCAGCCTTACGGAAGAGCTGAAGCGTTGGTTCCGTGGCGAAGCAATGAATCCCAAATATATTGCAGGTATGAAAAAGCATGGCTATAAAGGCGCCGGCGATTTGGCGACATATGTTGCGGTAAGCTATCAGTGGGATGCAACCAGCGATATTATGGAAAACTGGATGTATGAAAAATATGCTGCCAAGTATGCCTTGGATAAGGATATGCAGCAATGGATGCAGGAGGTAAATCCGTGGGCGCTGCACCGCATTACTGAAGTTTTGCTGGAGGCGGAGCAGCGTGGTATGTGGCAGGCTAAGCCGGAAACAAAGCAGGCCTTGCAAGAGTTGTTTCTGTCGATGGAGGGGGAATTGGAGGAACGAGGAGAATAAATTTTCCATTGACTGTATGAACGGTATATAGTTTAAAATGATACAGGTTTAGTAATAGAACAGGACTACGAAAGATTAGCTGTTTTAAAACTAACTGTTTTTTAGAAAGGATGCATGAGTAAATGGAAAAAACAAAGTTATTAAGTAATGCTATTTTGATGTCAATGCTTATGAGCACAAGCGTGCTTTGGGGGGGGACGGCATTAGCTGCTGAAGAAACACCAGAATATTTACTGGGAGAATTAGTTGTAACTGCAACCAGAACACCGGTAGAAGAGTTCAAGGCTAATGCTAATATTAGTGTAGTTACTAGAGATACTATTGAGAAAAAGCATTATTCTAATGTTCAAGATGCATTGAGAGATATTCCTGGTGTTACCATTTCTGGATATGGTAATACTGGTGAAGTATATAGTGCAAACAGCTTAATCTTAAATGGCAGTGATAAGGTTGTAGTTTTGATTGATGGTGTACGTGCAAATATCAACGGCAGCTCCAGTACCTATGGTAAAATGGCTACATCTGAATTGTCCAACATGGACTCCATTGAGCGTATTGAGGTTTTAAAAAGCTCTGCTTCTACTTTGTATGGCGCTGATGCAGCTGGCGGTGTTATTAACATTATTACAAGAAAAGCTACTGAAAATGGTGTATCTACCAAATTGGCAGCAGCAACCGGCAGTTATGGTAAGGAACGCTACAACTTGACTCATAGAGGCAATGTGGATGGCTTCTATTGGGACTTGGCGTTACAAAAGAAGATTTCCGGAAACTTTAAAGATGGTTGGAACAGAGAAATTCCTGAGCATTTGAATTCCGAAAACAATATGATCAAGATTGGTAAGAAATTTGATGATAATGCCGATATTAGCGTAACCTATCAGACTTATAAGTCTGATTATCTGCGGCCTACCGGCGGTTGGAATGTTATTGCTTCAAATAAAGCAAATAATCAATTTAATACAGGCACCAAAGATAACAGCAAGCTGAATATCGTATATACTCAAAAAATGAGTGAAAAGGTTACTAATCAGTTGGCATTATACAGAAATAAACATGTTGCTGATGAAATTACTTGGAAGAATCCTGGTAAAACTAATGCAAAAACTCAACCTTATATTTATCACTACAGTTCTATGGGTTTAAGTGATCAGGTTACTGTGAAGGCTGATGATAAACATACTCTTGTTGGTGGTTTTGAATGGTATAAAGACAAGGTTGACAATTACATGACTAGTGCTTCCAGTAAATACAGCGATAAGAGCACAACCAATAAAGCAATCTATATTAATGACGATTTTGCTTTAACTGATACATGGAGTTTGTCCTATGGTTTGCGTTATAATGACGATTCCAATTATGGCTCTAAATGGTTGCCAAGCATTGTTTTAGGTAATACTCCGAATGATAAGCTGAATTATTATTTGGGCTTTAAAAAATTCTTTGTAGCTCCTTATCCGTCTCAATTGTATGGTCAATATGGTACACCTGATTTGAATCCGGAAACTGGTTCTGCATTTGAGGGTGGTGTAAATTATCGCTTTGATCCGACCTTTGTAAGCAGTGTGCATGTTTTCAGACGTGATATGAAGGATACCATTAACTATGATTCAGGCACTAAGAAATATTTGAACTCTGGTGAGGAAGTTGCTACTGGTTTTGATGTTCAGGTACGCAAGGCCTTTGACAGCCATCTGTCTACTAATGTTGGTTATACCTATACTTATATTAAACCGACTGCTCCTAATAAAAACCCGAACAGCGATGGCAGAGTTCCGCGTAGTGCGTGGAACATTGGCGTAAGCTATGATCTGGAAAAATTTAGTGCTAATCTGGCTGCTCGTGGTACCATTGCAAAGCAAGGTGGTTTTGCCAAAACCTATGGTGATAATACCTCTGCAGAAGCAAGCTCCTATCATACTTATTGGGTGTTTGATTTAGGCATGAACTATAAACCGTCTAAGGTTATTAATATTTACGCAAAATGCAATAACCTCTTTGACAGACTTTATACAGAGCAAAGAGCCTGCTTGCTGCCTGAAACCGGCACTTCTTGGTATTCTGCACCGGGCAGAAACTTTGAGGTTGGCGTAGAATACACCTTCTAATCAGCCCCTAACCTTATTCATATACACTTAACTCCTTTGAGAAAGGCAGAGCAGAGCAAAATCTGTTCTGCCTTTCTCATATGCCAAACTGCTATAACTTGCTTATGTCGAAAGCTGATGTTCGTGCTATAATAGCTATACTGAAAGAAAATAAAGGATGAAGAAAATATGCCGAAACAAAAATATCAAAAGATAATAACAGCACTGCTGCTGTGTTTGAGTATACTATTAATAGTTGCAGGCTGCAGCAGTGATAGTGCGCAAAAATCGAACAGTACTGCAGCCTATACTGTTACGGATTCGCAAGGGCATAAGCTGTATTTTAAAGAAAAACCCCAGCGCATTATATCTATGTCTATAAGCACTGATGAAATTCTCATTGACCTTGTACCAAGCAGCCGCATTGCTGCCTTCTCACGTCTGGTGGACGACCCGGGGATATCCAATATTGTAGAGCGGGCGCAGAGTGTGGGAAGCAGAGTAGATGGCCAAAGCTCGGAGGCAATTATGGCGTTGCACCCTGATTTGATATTGATACCGGATTTTGTTAAGCCGGAGGTTATTCAGTCGCTACGCGATATGAACCTGCAGGTTTATGTTTATAAAACTCCCAAGAGTATGGAAGATGTGCGTGAGTGCATACGCTTTTTGGGCGAGGCCGTTGGCGAAAAGGAACGCGGCAACATGATGGTTACCGCGATGGACGAGCATCTGAAGAAGGTGCAGGATAAAATAGGCATAATTCCTAAGGAAAAACAGAAGCGTATAGTTTTTATGCGCAGTAACGGTGCCTACTACAGTCCGGAGGCTTCGTTTAACGATGTCTGCAAATATGCACAGGTGCGCAATGCCTTGGAGGAGCTGCATTATGATAAGCCTGGTATCGTCAATCAGGAGGCCGTGGTTCAGCTCAATCCGGAGGTATTTTTACTCGCAGGCTGGAATTATGACGGTCAGCATGATCCGAAGCAGATGGAGGAGGAGCTGCTGAACAATTCCGGTTACCAGACTACGGACGCAGTAAAAAACAGAAAGGTCTATACAGTGCCGGCGAAGCATGTGCTGTCTGTGTCGCAGTATATTGTTAATGCTGTGGAGGATTTGGCAGAAGCTGTATATAGTAAATAAAATTATCAATGACGTCGGTGAGCGGTGAAATGCTGCTTGCCGACTATTTTTGCAACAGTTGCCAAAATAGTTGCAAAACATATTGACTAGTTGCCAAAAAAGTTGCTAAACTATAGATAAGTAGCAACGGAAAGGAAGAAAAAGTATGCAAATTGAAGACTTACGCAAGCTTGTTGACAAGATACAACGCCTGCAATGCAAAATGCAAACAATAGAACTTAAATCTGCTAATAAGGGCTGTCCTACACGTTTATACGATACATTGTCGAGCTTTGCTAATCAGGACGAGGGCGGCGTTATCGTGTTCGGCATAGATGAAAGAAAAGGCTTTGATGTTGTCGGCGTTTATGATGCGCAGGATTTGCAGAAAAAGGTAACGGAACAGTGTAATCAGATGTCGCCGTGTGTGCGTGCTTTATTTACTGTTTGCGAAATAGATGACAAGGTTGTAGTTTCGGCAGAGATTCCGGGGCTTGATGTCGCAGAAAGACCTTGTTTTTATCGTGGTACAGGCAGATTAAAAAGCGCTTATATCCGTGTGGGTGATGCCGATGAGCCAATGAGTGAATATGAGATTTACAGCTATGATGCCTTTCGCAAACGCATTCGCGACGATATTCGCAAAGCAACGGGTGCACGCAGAAGCTTTTTTGATGAAGAAAAGCTGGCTTGCTTTTTGCAGGCAGTCAAAAAGGACCGCAAAAATCTTGCTAAGCATGTCAGTGATGAAGAAATCCTGGAGCTGATGGGTGTTACGGTAAACGGACAGCCGACGCTGGCAGGCGAGCTGTGTTTTTCTAAATACCCGCAGGGAGCGTTTCCGCAGCTATGCATTACGGCCGTTGCTTTGCCGGGGAATGAAATGGGCGAGCCCGGCTTGCAGGGCGAGCGCTTTATTGACAATGAGCGGATTACCGGAACGATAGATGAAATGGTGGACGAGGCAGTTGATTTTGTGAACCGCAACAGTCGTCACAGTACGATTATTGATGATAAGGGCAAGCGTGCAGACAGAGATGAGTATCCTTTAAAGGCAGTGCGTGAGGCGATTCTTAATGCTTTGGTGCACCGGGATTATAGTATTCACTCGGAAAACGTGCCTGTGCGTCTGGAAATATATCGTAATCGTCTGGAGATTATTTCCAGCGGTGGCTTGTATGGCAAGCTGACGATTGATTCATTAGGCAAGGTGCGTCCGGATACGCGCAACAGTGCGCTGGCGAATATTTTGGAGCTGCTGCATGTTACCGAAAACCGTTACAGCGGCATTCCGACTATTTATCACGAGCTGGAAAAGGCACAGCTGCCGCCGCCGGTTTTTTCTGTACGTCATGGCGAGTTTGTAGTTACCTTTAAGAGTAAAATTGCCCAGGTGTATGATATGCCTGCTTCTGGCGTTGGCGCTGTACATGAGGAGCAGGTGCAATATAGTAGCAATCAGGCGGACAGCGTTGAAGAACGATTGTTAGCATTCTGCGCAGTGCCGCGCTCCAGACAAGAGATTATTGCTTTTCTAGGCTTTTCGCGCTATTATTCCATGTCGAAAATTGTGCAGCCGTTGATTGATGACGGCAAAATTGCTTTGACGCTGCCGGATAAGCCTAAAAGCTCCAAGCAGAGATATGTGAGAAAATAATAATGTAGTATGCAATGCCAGGCAGGACGGATTTATTCTGTCCTGCTTTTTAATATAAAAGCGGAATGGATCTCAGAAAGAAAAATAATAAAATAAAAATACTTGACTATATGATTGCTATATCGTTTATGATAACTCATGGTTCAATAGATAGCGCAGGACTATGAAAGACTAGCTGTGGTTGTACGTGAACAAAAACTAAACCGATGATTATGAAAGGATTGAAAATCAACAATGAACACAGTCAAGGTATTGAGTAACGCGGTATTGATGTCTGCACTTATGAGTACAAGTGTAGTATGGGGTACAACAGCGTTTGCTGCTGAAAACACTCCGGAATATTTTTTGGATACGATGGTTGTTACGGCAACAAGAACTCCGGTAGAAGCATTTAAAGCTAATGCAAATGTAAGTGTTATTACAAGTAAGGAAATTAAGGAAAGACATTATAGTGATTTATCTGAAGCCTTGCGCATGGTTCCTGGTGTTTATATCGGCAACTACGCTCCTGCAGGCTATGATAACAGCAATGCTTTGAAAATCAACGGCGCTGATGAAATCGTTGTTTTGGTAGATGGTGTTAAGATTAACAATGTAAGTAATCGTGTTTCTGCAGTAATGCTCAAAAACATGGACAATGTTGATCGTATTGAGGTACTGAAGGGTTCTGCTTCTACTCTTTACGGTTCTGATGCTAAGGGCGGCGTTATCAATATTATTACCAAAAAACCGGAAAAAATTTCTACTTATTTCCGTGTAGACGGCGGCAGTAATAGCGTAACCAACTACTATATGGGTCAGTCCGGCAAAGAAAAAGACTGGTCATGGGATGCTAACGTAAGCAGAAACCTCAGTGGAGATTTCAAAGATGGCGATGGTATAACCACTCCGTCTTCTTCCAAGTCTACAAGCACTAATTTCAAAATCACTAAAAAGCTGAGCGATAAGCATGAGCTGACAGCTACTTATGATTCCTATAAAGCAGATTATAAATATACTGCTTTGTGGGAGCCTGCTTTGAAGAATGGTAAAGTAGACAATCAAAACTATAAATTTATTTTGAACAGTGATTTTGATGGCAATACTACGAATGTTTTATCTTTCGTAAATCTGGATAATGATACTGATTTCAATGGCTATAAGACAAAAACCAATACCAAACGTATTACTGACCAGCTGTCTACACAGTTAGGCAATCATTTACTGACTGCAGGCTTTGAGTTTAGCCATGATAAAGTTATTACCTTTAATGGCAAGAAGATGATGAACAGAGCCTTCTTCCTGCAGGATCAGTTTGATATTACCGACCAGCTGAAGCTGACTGCAGGCGTGCGTCATGATAATAACTCCGGCTTTGGCAAGCACACTACTCCCAGTGCTAATCTGGGATATACCTTTAATAATGACAGAACCAATGTATATGTAAGCTATAGTGAGTATTTCATTCCGCCTTCTCCGAGTAACCTTTACAGTGCATCATACGGTAATCCGAATATCAAGCCGGAAACTGGTAATACTAAGGAAATAGGCATTAACCATAAATTTGATGATACCTTTGTATTATCTGCACATGCTTTCAAACGCTATTCCGAGAATAGAATCGGTTATGTGAAACCGAAGTATACGAATGTTGGTGATGAAAAAGCGCGCGGTTGGGATATACAACTGAAAAAACAATTTACACCGCAATTCTCTACTTATGTCGGCTATACACATTCAGTTATTGATGCGACTGCTCAACGTGCAAAAAATGTTGACGGCTATGTACCGAAAGGCGCATGGGATATTGGCCTGGATTATGATAACAAGGACTTTAATGCCAGCCTGATCGGTAAGGGTGTTATTGACCGTATGGGACCTCAGTCTGCAGACGCTGTTGATGCTTTCTTCCCGGCAACAACCTACTTTGTTTGGGATGCATCCATGAACTACAATGTTAATAAGAATGCAAAGATTTATTTCAAAGTTAATAATATCTTCGACAAATTCTATGCAGAGCATTCTAATGCCCGTTATAACTGGAGCGCAGACCCGGACGGACAATGGTGGCGTGCTCCCGGCCGTTCCTTCCTTGTAGGCATGGAATATGCATTCTAAGTATATTTGGCATAACTAAACCTTTTCATAACTCACACTCCCGAAAAAGTGGGGCGGACATATTCCGTCCTGCTTTTTCATATAACAGGAAATTGAGGTGAAACAATGTGGAAGAATTTACTGCTGCTTTTACTGCTGCTGGCATTTTGCACAGCAGGCTGTCAAAAGCAGTATGTTGAAAAAACAAGCGGGGCAGCCTATCAGGTAGTTGATTCGCAGGGGAATGTAATAAAATTTGCCCAAAAGCCCCAGCGGATTATGACAACACATTTTAATCTGGACAATATTGTAATGGGACTTGTTGATGAAGAGCGTGTTATTGCTCTCTCTAAATCAATGTATGATGCTTCGGTATCTTACATCAGTACTGAGGCAATCAAAAAGCCTACAAAATTAAACTATGATTTTTCCTCAGAGCAGGTTCTGGCACTCAAGCCGGATTTAATAATTGCCCGAGAGAGCACAGGTGAAAACCGCATACAGACCTATCGCGCCATGGGGATACCTGTATACGTGGTGAGCAATGCGAATAATGTGGAAGAGATAAAAAAGCAGATTCAGGAGATAGGTCAGGCTGTGGGGGAATCAGAGCGTGCGGAAAAGCTACAGCAGAGAATGCAGACACAGCTTGACTATATCAAAAGCAAGGTTGATAGCGCTAGCGTGAAGCCAAAAAGTGTGATGCTTGTTTCTAAAATGAACCATAATTACGGTGGTAAGGGCTCTTTTTTTGATGATATGTGCCACTTTGCCGGGGTGAAAAATGCACCTGCAGAGATAGGGGTACTCAACGGTCAGCTGATGGATAAAGAAATAATGCTGCGTGCCGCTCCTGATTACTTCCTACTTTCACTGTCCTGGGAGCTTAAGCATGATAATAAGGATGGGTATAAAAAGGAATTTTTAGAGGATCCTGCGCTGGCTAATATGGAAGCGGTCAAGAATAATCGTGTATGCTATTTGAAGGACAAGTATTTATATGCTTCCAATCAAAACTGCGTATGGGCGATTAAGAAGATTGCTAATCTTGCTTATGGAGATATATTTCCTGATGAAGAGGAAGTTTTTCTTAAGGGATATTAGCAAATAAGTCTGAAGTGCTTGACTGTATGAGAACTATATAGCGTAATATTATTTTATTGTGAGGGCGATGGTTGTTCGTCCTCATTTTTATGAAAGAATAGGAGTATCGATAATTTTCGGAGGTGAAAGAATGCAACAAATTTTATTTCTCACCAATATGGAGCAAACTGCAGCCTATCTGCAGGATGCCTTGAAGCTGGCGCAGCAGACGCAGAAAGCTGTAGCAGGACAGGTGCTGTATGTCCCAAGCGATACAGAATGGACGAGGGATATGGAAAAGCAGCTGCAGCAGGCGGAGGTTGTCATTTTCCCCTGGATGGGAACTGGCCTGAGCACTAAGTTTCTGTCGGAATCTTCATCCTGTCTGCTGGCCAACAAAAAGAAGCACGTCTATCTGATGACCGGTAATCCGGAGGATATACTGCACGGCGGTCTAGCTGAGGAGGAGCTGAAGCGGATAAATGATTATTATAAATTCGGCGGTCTGCAGAACTGGACAAATTTGTGGCTGTGGTTGGCGCAGCAGTTTTTGCAGGCAGGATGTAATGCGCCTGCTCCCGAGCTTTTGCCGTGGGACGGTATTTACCATCCGCAAGCAGCCAAAGTTTATCATGATGTGGAGGAATATCGCCGCGATTTTTGCAAGCCGGACAGACCTACACTGGCAGTAGTTTTCTTCCGCAGTGACTGGCTGTGGGGCAATACCGTTTTTGCAGATGCGGTAGTCAGAGAGATTGAAGCGCTGGGGTGCAACGCCTTATGCTTTTTCTCCACAAGCTCGCCTGACGCCGCAAGCGGCTGCGGCGGCTTTAAAGAAGCCTTAAGCAAGTATGTTTGCGCGGACGGCAAATGCTATGCCGATGTTTTCATCAACACTATAAAATTTTCACTGTTCAGCATCCGTGCCTGCGCACTTGATGATTTGACCAAGCTCAATATCACGGTACTGCAGGCCTATACCTTGTATCGTTCGTATCAGGAATGGTATGAAAACTTTGACGGCATGAGTGCCGTAGAGGTAGCGTATAGCGTGAGCTTGCCTGAGTTTGACGGTATTATCCATAGCTGCCCTGTGACGACGATGGAGCGTGATGCTGAGGGCAAGCAGGTTACGCAGACGATTGCGGAGCGCATGAATATGTTGGTGCGCAAAGCCAAAAAGCTGGCACTTTTGCGTATCAAGCCGAACGCAGAAAAGAAAATCGCTATTGTTTTTCATAACCATCCGTCGAGCAATTCTAATATCGGCAGCTGTTCGGCGATAGACAGTATTGAAAGCGTGCGCCTGCTGCTGCAGGATTTGCGTGATGCAGGTTATGTCATTGATCATATTCCGGCAGACAGGCAGGAATTTATTAACGAGCTTATTGCCGGTGCGACAAATGACAGGGACTACATGAGCGAAAAGCAGATTGATAATGCCGATGCCAAGCTCCTCGTCAGTGCATACCGCGATTATTATAAGACGCTGCCGGAAAAGGTACAACAGCGTTTGGCCAAGGATTGGGGCGAAGCGCCGGGCGAGGTTTTCTTTTATGATGATTTCCTGTTGATTCCCGGCATGATGAACGGCAACATTTTTATTACGATGCAACCGCCGCGCGGATTTGGCGAGGATCCGGATAAAATCTATCATTCGCCAGACTGCGCGCCGACACACCATTATTTGGGCTTTTATCACTGGCTGCGCGATATCTGGGGCGCAGATGCTATGATGCATATTGGTACGCACGGCAGTTTGGAATGGCTTCCTGGCAAGGGTGTAGCGATGGGTGATGAATGCTATCCCGATATCTGTACCGGCGATTTACCTAATGTTTATCCCTATTGGGTTGTGGATACAGGCGAGGGCATACAGGCCAAACGCCGCAGTGCGGCCTGCCTCATCAGCTATCTCTCGGCGCCGCTTAGCATCAGCGGTGTGTATGATGAGCTGGCGGAGCTGGAAAAGGCTTTGGAGGAATATGTGCACTTTAAGGCTGATAAGGATGCCGATTTGAGCGAGCCGATGGCACAAATCAGAGAGAAAGCTGCTGCTGCCGACCTTACAGACGAGGTACGTGAGGAGGATGCCGCTGATTTTGACGATTATGTAGGTCATCTGCATACATATCTGACGGATTTGAAGAATATGCAGATGACTACCGGCCTGCATATTATGGGTAATCCGCCGCAGGGCGAAAAGCTTACGGAATATCTTTATGCGTTGGTGCGCTTGGAAAATCCTGATATGCCGTCACTGCCCAAAACCTTGGCGCAGGCTTACGGCTACGATTATTACGAACTGATTGACAACAGCAGCAAGCTGTTGCCGGACGGTATTTTGAGCTATGGTATGCTGCTTGATAAAATCAACGGTCAATGTCTGGAAATTATCCGTCTGCTGCAAAATGATGGTTTCGTAGTCCACGAAGATAAATTGCGGGCGTTGGAGTGCGTAAAGTGTTGGGATGAGACTGTGCAGCAGGATATTATAAAAATTGCCGGCTTTATCTGCGATAAGCTGTATCCCAGCCTGGCGCATACTACCTGGGAACGCAGCAACTGCATTCGTGCGTTGCAGTCCGAATATATCGAGCCGAGTGCCGGCGGTGCGCCTACAAGCGGCGGTGCCGAAATTTTGCCGACAGGACGAAATTTTTACGGTGTTGACCCGCAGCTGCTGCCTACTCCCGTAGCGTGGAAAATCGGTTCGCAGATGGCAGAGGACGTAATCAACAAGTTTGTGGCGGAGGAAGGGCGTTATCCCGAAAGTGTTGGTATTTTGCTGTGGGCAACCTATAACATGCGCTCTAATGGTCAGTGTATGGCGGAATTTATGCGCCTGATGGGCGTGCGTCCTGTTTGGCAGAAGGGAACCCTGAAGGTGACAGGCATCGAGATTATTCCGCTTGATGAGCTGAAGCGTCCACGTGTTGATGTTACCGGACGCATCAGTAGTCTGTTCCGTGATACGCTGCCGGGAGCAGTTTGCTGGCTGGATAAGGCAGTGCAGCAGGTGGCAGCACTGGATGAGAGCTTTGAAGACAACTTTGTGCGCAAGCATGTGGTGGAGGAATCTCAGCGATTAGAAAGCGAGGGCGTGGATAAGGAGCAGGCCTGGCGGCAGGCATCCTACCGCATTTTCGGCGACCCGCCGGGAGCGCATGGCGCGGGCGTGAGCGCACTATTGGCTTCCCGCAATTGGGATGACCTGGGCGATATTGCTGATGTGTATGTGCGTTGGGGTGCACATGTCTATGGCGAGGGCGAAAAAGGTCAGTACAGGCCGCAGCTGTTTACAGAGCGGATGGCGAAGCTGGAGGTTACTGTAAGCAATATTGATAACCGCGAGTCTAACTTGTTGAATTCCGATGATTATAACGCTTACCGTGGCGGCATGATTGCTGCAGTGCGTAATTTCAGCGGCAAGATGCCGAAAAACTATTGCAGTGACAGCTCCGACCGTCAGCATGTGGTGATTCGCACGCTGGCAGAGGAGGTCAAGCGTCTGTTCCGCGGTGAGGCGATTAATCCCAAATATATACGGGGCATGAAGGAGTTTGGCTATAAGGGAGCAGGCGATTTGGCAACCTATGTTGACAATTGCTTCCAATGGGATGCTACCAGCGATGTTATGGAGGACTGGATGTATGAAAAGTTTGCGGAAAAGTACGCTTTGGACAAAGATATGCAAAAATGGTTTGCTGAGGTTAATCCTTGGGCTTTGCGCAGACTGACGGAGGTTTTGCTGGAGGCGGAGCAGCGCCAGCTGTGGAACGCTAAGCCGCAAACAAAGCAGTCGCTGCAGGAGCTGCTGCTGAATATTGAAGGTGAAATCGAGGAGCGCGGTGATGAATAAAATTTTTTCACTAATTCGCTTGCGTGTATACCTAGTAGACACTTTATAATTAGATACATATTTTATTGATAGCTCTTTTTAATAAATGGAGGAATATAAATGAAACGTACTGCTGTATATCCTTTTACTGCGATTGTAGGACAGGAGGAAATGAAGCTGTCCCTGATTTTGAATGTTATTAACCCGGCCTTGGGTGGTGTTTTGATTAAAGGTGAAAAGGGCACGGCTAAGTCCACCGCTGTACGCGCTCTCTCCGAGCTGCTGCCGCCGATGGCGGCTGTGCACGGCTGTCGCTTCCACTGTGACCCGCACAGCAGCCAGCTGTGCGATGACTGTACTGCTAAGTTGCAGGCAGAAGGCACTTTGCCGGAGGAAACCATCAACATGCGCGTAGTTGAACTGCCTGTAAGTGCAACCGAGGACCGCGTTGTCGGCACTCTGGATATTGAGCATGCGATTAAGCATGGTGAGAAAAAGTTTGAACCAGGTATTTTGGCGCAGGCTAACCGTAACATTTTATATGTAGATGAAATCAACCTGTTGGATGACCATGTTGTTGACGTGCTGCTGGATGCCGCTGCTATGGGCGTAAACACCGTTGAACGCGAGGGCGTTTCCTATTCCCACCCCGCACGCTTTGTGCTGGTTGGCACTATGAACCCCGAAGAGGGTGACATCCGCCCGCAGCTTTTGGACCGCTTTGGTCTGAGCGTTGTTGTGACCGGCGAGCATGACCCGCTGCAGCGCGTAGAGGTAATCAAACGCCGTCTGGCTTATGAAAACGATGCTGAAAGCTTCATTGCAGGCTATAAGGAAGCGCAGGAGGAGCTGGCAGAAAAAATTATTGCTGCCGGCAAGCTGCTGCCGGAGGTAACTATTGATGACAAGCTGCTAGAAACTGTGGCTAAGCTGTCGGTAGAACTGGGTGTAGACGGCCACCGTGCGGATATTACCGTAATCAAAACAGCGCTGACACTGGCTGCCTTCAACGGCCGCAAGCAGGCTAACCTTGATGACCTGAAGGAAGCAGCTAAGCTGGTGCTGCCGCACCGTATGCGCCGTCGTCCGTTTGAAGAGGGCGAGCTGGATTGGAATAAGGTAGAGAGCTTTTTGGCTGCCGAAGCCTAAGGAGCGTTGACTATGCTTAAAAATAATCTTTATCCCTTTGCTGCGGTCGTGGGGCAGGAGGAGGCAAAAAAGGCCTTGCTCATTGCTCTGGTCAACCGCAGAGCAGGCGGCCTGCTCATAGGCGGTGCTAAGGGTACGGCAAAATCTGTGCTGGCCCGCAGTGTGCAGAGTTTGATTGGTGCGCAAAGGATGCTGACGTTACCGCTGAACGTAACAGAAGATATGCTTTTTGGCAGCATTGACCTGGAGGCTGCCGTGAGCTTGGGCGAAAAACGCTTTTCCCCGGGCATTCTGGCGCGTGCTACGGATAATATTCTTTATATTGATGAAGCTAATCTGCTGCGTCAGGAGCTGCTGACTGCGGCATTGGATGCCAACAGCGCAGGTATAAATAATGTAGAGCGTGACGGCATCAGCTGCAGCCATGAGGTGCGCACGACCGTCATTGCTACGATGAATCCAGAGGAGGGCACTCTGCCGGGACATATATTAGACCGCTTCGGCATGTACGCAGATATGCAGGCACTGCAGGATATCGGTCAGCGCGTGGAGGTTATCCAACGTGCCTTGGCATATAGTAACAATACCCTTGCGTTTTGTGAGCAGTATGCGGAAGAAACAGCTGCCCTGGCAGCGAAGGTTAAGGCAGCGCGTGAGCTGCTGCCGCAGGTTGAGGTGAGCGATGCGATGCTGATGCTTGCCGCTCAGCTGTGCTCGCAGGCTTTTTGTGCCGGCCATCGTGCGGAAATTTATCTGCTCGAGGCTGCGCGTGCTATCGCCGCCATGGCGGGGCGCGCTTACGTGCTGCCGAAGGATGTGGAGGAGGCAGCGCAGTTCGTGCTGCCGCACCGTATGCGCAAGCCGCCAGAGCAGCAGCCGGAAGAGCAGGAGCAGCAGGAAGATAACCAAAACGAAGAAGAAAACGAGCAGGATAACGAAGATAATCCTGACGATGAAAATAACGACGAGGACAACGAAGATAACCAGTTGCCGCCACCACCGCCATTGGATAACGGCGATGATGACGAAGATGACGATGCTTCCGACGATGAGGACGAGGACGACGAAAGCGACGAGGACGAGCAGCAGCAGGAGCGTAATAATAACAACTTGGCGCCGGAGGAGCAGCTTGCCGATATCGACAAAAGCTTCCGTCTGCCGAAGATGCTGCTGGATTTGGGCAAGGACCGCAATGTGCGCCGTGGCAGCGGCAAACGCAGCGTGACCAAGACTGACCTGAAGCAGGGACGTTATGTGCGCGCCGAACAGCCTAAAATCAAGGTTACGGACTTGGCCTTTGACGCAACTATCCGTGCTGCAGCGCCGTATCAGCGTTTGCGTGAGGATAACGGCTGTGCGCTGAACATCAAGGAGGAGGATTTACGTCAGAAGGTGCGCGAAAAACGCATCGGCAACACCTTCCTGTTTGCGGTGGATGCCAGCGGCTCCATGGGTGCACGTGAGCGTATGCGCGCCGTTAAGGGTGCCATTTTCTACATGCTGCAGGAGGCGTACCAAAAGCGTGACCGCGTAGGCATGATTGCTTTCCGTCGTGATAAGGCGGATATGCTGTTGCCGATTACCCGCAGCGTGGACCTGGCGCAGAAGCGTCTGGCAGAAATGCCGACCGGTGGTAAAACGCCGCTGGCTGACGGACTGGCGCTGTCGCTGCAGACGTTGGCCATGATGAACAAGCGTGACAGCGAGCTGGAGCCGATTCTGATTGTTGTTACCGACGGACGTGCGAATGCCGTGCATGAGGGTGAAAAGGATCCTGTAGCTGCAGCAATCAGCATTGCTGAAAAAATTGCTAAGGCTAAAATTACCTCTGTAGTGATTGATACGGAAAGCGATTTTATCAAGCTGGGCCTGGCAAAGAAGGTTGCCGCCGCTATGCAGGCCAATTATTATACGCTGCAGAAGCTGTCTAAAGAAAATATAATTCGTATTGTAAGAAATTTGAATTAAAGATAAGAGTATAGTATACTAATAGATATATTAGAATACAAAGGAGTGGAGTTTTCATGAAAAAACTGCTTATTTTATTAGTAACCTTATTTTGCTGCGCAACCGCCTTTGCTGCTGATGCAGACAAAAAGCCTGCAACCCAAGAGGGCATGAACTGGGAAATCAGCATGATGCCTAAACCGAGTGAAGAAGAGCAGGAGCAGGCACGTTGGTCTATCGTTGTAGAAAATAACGTAGGTATTTATGCTTACGATATGGATTCCCTGACCTTCAGCAAGGTTACTAACGGTGTAGCAGATAAAAATATTATCACTGTGCTGACCAAAACCGTCTTCACTGATAAGGATATACTGAAAAAGCTCAATGAAAAATACAAGGCTTCTCTGGCTAAAAAAGAGAAGGTGCAGTACTGCGAAATAGTTATGACCTTTAATCTGCAGGATAAAACCTACGGCGTAGAGGGCATGGATGTATATGGCAGCAAGAAAACTCTGCTGAGCCATCAGGCCAAAGAGCTGAAGTTTGTTCCGGTTCCGGCAGGCAGCTTTGCTGAGGCTATGCTGGAAGTCTGCCAACAGGCAGTGGCTGCTGATGCGCAAGCAGCAGCGAAATAATGCTGCGCCCCGATTTTACTCAGGCAAAAAACTATATATTACAACACAAACTCCTTAGTCTGCTTGCTATCTGTGTGATAGGCATTACCTTGACACTGGGCCTCAGGCATCTCTCCAACCAGTCTACGTCAAAAAAAGCAGTAATGAAACCTATTGTGCACACGCAGGTAGTGAGCAGGCGACCATTGTATAAAAGCATTACCCTCTTTGGCCAGCTGAAGGCCAAGGCACAGATTGATATCGTCAACAAGTATGCCGGTATCGTCGATGAGGTTAATGTGGATTTGGGCAGCAAGGTGCAGGCCGGAGATATCCTCCTGGTGCAGCATCTTGATGATGCCCGCGCCGAAATGCTCAAGGCTCAGGCACGCTATGCCGAGGCCGGAGCCAATGCGGCAACAACGGATGTGAGCTACAGCACCAGCCTTACCCGTTATGAGGCAGATTATAAGCTGGCGCAGGTCAACGCGGAGCGTTACCGCAAGCTGTATGCGCAGGGCGCTGTTTCCAAGTCCGAGCTGGACAGCATGGAGCAGACGCTGGCTAATAAAAAAGCGCAGTACGATGCTTTGGCACAGCAGGAAAGCTATGATGGCACACCGTCGCAGGTTTACCGTCAGGAGCAGATTGCTGCCAGACGCGAGCAGGAGTACATTATTGCGCAAAACAAGTATCACGATCTGATTTTTAAGGCACCACGCGCAGGTATTATTACCTACCGCGATGCAGAAGTGGGTGGCTATGCGCCTGCAGGGAGCAGGCTGCTTACCCTTTTAGATGACAGTGGTTTTACAGTGGACTGCGATATTACAGAGGCCGAGGCTGCTTCTGTGACCGTTGGCACGCAGGTTGAGCTGAAGCTGGAGGCGATTGGCGAAATATGCCGGGGTACTGTTGTTTATGTGAGCCCTGTAAGAAGCAGGGAAACAAACAAATTTACCCTCCGCATCAGGCTGGATGAGCCTGGCTCCAACGTAAAGGCAGGCTTGTTTGCCAAGGGTGAATTGCGTTTTCTGCAAAAGCCATCCACTATATATTTACCTAAAAATGCCGTTCTCGAACGGGATGGCAAATATTTTGTCTATGTGCTGGGCAAGGGTAATAAAGCTCTGAAAAAGCCTGTTACTACCGGTGCAAGTAATAATGAAAGCATTGAAATAGTGCAGGGTGTGAAGATAGGCGAGATGGTTATCCTTGATAATCTTGCGCGTCTGCGTGACGGCATGGTGGTTGAGGTGGCCAAGGAGGAGGCGAAGTAATGAATATTACGCGCTTTTCTATTAAACGGCCTATCGGTATCTGCATGATTTACATATTAGTCTGCGTCCTCGGTCTTATCAGCTTCTTTCGCATTGGCGTGGAGCTGTTGCCGGACGTAGACTCTAAATTTATCAGCGTCATTGTCAACTATCCCGGCGCCAGTACGGAATCCGTTGAACAGCAGGTGACGAAGCCGATTGAGGACGAGCTGTCCTCAATTTCGCACTTTAAGCAGGTGCGTTCCGCTACACGTCCCGGACGTGCGGAGATTTTTGTCGAGCTGGACAGTCAGGCCGATGCTGATATGGTGGCTATCGAGGCAACGAAAAAAGTCAGCCGTATCCGTAAGAATCTGCCGGAGGATATTGATGAGCCTGCAGTGCTCAAGCGTTCTTCCGAAGAATATCCGATTATCCAGATTGCAGCAACGTCTAAGGATAACCTGGACGATATTTTTGCCTTGGCAGACAGCAGCTTTAAGGAGCGCTTGCAGCAGGCAGCCGGCGTAGCCGATGTTGACGTCACCGGCGGCCGTGCCAAGGAAATCGCAATCGAGGTAGATAAGGATAAGCTCAATTATTACGGTTTGACGCTGCAGGATATCATTACGGCGGTGCGCAAGGAGAACGTTATTATTTCTTCCGGCTCCGTCTATACCGATGCTTTGGAAAAAACCGTGCGTCTGCAGGCGCAGTATAAGGCTCCGGAGGAGATTCAGCATCTGCAGCTTAAGGGTGCAGGCGGCAGATATATCGAGCTGGGGCAGGTGGCTAACGTGCAGGCCAAGGATAAGCGTGCTGTGGCCTACAGCCGTGTTGACGGTAACGAGGCGGTATCACTGGAGGTATACAAGGCCAGCGGTGCCAATATCGTCGACACAGCAGATGGCGTGCTGCAGCAGCTGGAAACTCTGCGCAAGGATTATCCTGACTACGTTTTTACTGTTGTCTATGATCAGTCGCATTTCGTGCGCGATTCCCTGAGCAATACGCTAAAAACGCTGCTCGAAGGACTTGTTACCACGGGACTTGTTTTGTATCTGTTCCTGCGTGGCTGGAAGTCCTCTATGGCAGTTATGATTGCCATTCCGACCTCACTTATTGCAACCTTCTTCCTGATGTATCTGGCAGGCTTTACCTTCAATATGATGTCACTTATGGGTATGGCGCTGTGTATCGGTATTCTTGTCGATGACTCCATTGTTGTGTTGGAGAATATCCATCGCTTTCTGGCGATGGGCAAAAGCGCCGACGTGGCAGCGGAGGAAGGCCGTAATGAGATTGGCATGGCAGCAATTGCTATGACGCTTTGCGACGTGGTGGTATTTTTACCGATTGCCTTCATGCAGAGTGCGACAGGACAGTTCTTCAAGCAGTTTGGCATGACGATTGTTTTTGCTACGCTGATGTCGCTTGTCGTATCCTTTACGCTGACACCGATGCTGGCTTCGCGCTTTTATAAAAACGGCGTGGAGGAGCCTAAGGGCAAGCTGTGGAGCAGGCTGGACAGTTTTGAAGCGCAGACAATCGCCAAATATGATGTTCTGCTGCGCAAATGCATCGAAAAGCCGAAGAAGCTGGTGCTGGGAGTGCTGGCAGCCTTCGCGGTGGCGGTGGCGCTGGTGCCACTCGGTATAGTTGGCTCGGAGTACATGCCGCGTACCGACGAAAGCGCGATTCAGGTGAATATTGAACTGCCTACGGGCTTTAACGCTGACCAAACCAACGAGGCCTTGCTGCTGTTTGAGAATTATTTGGCCAAGGTGCCGGAAATCGAGCATTATATGACTAATGTAACGACCACACAGAGCATGGGCAAGCTGGTTATCGCGCTCAAAAGCAGCGATGAGCGCAGTAAGGATGTCTGGCAGGTAGCACAGGGCATCCGCAGCTTCGCCAAGCAGAATCTTGGCGAAATTAAGGTGCGCGTCAATGAAATCCAGTCGTCCGTTACCGGTGTTTCGGGCGGTCGCAACCTTGTTCGTTCACCGGTACAGGTGGAGCTTAAGGGCAGCGATATGGAGCAGCTCGTGGCCGACTCCGCCAAGGTAGAGCAGATTTTTGCTTCGACTGCAGGCCTGAAGGATATTAAAAATTCCTATGTCAAGGGCATGCCGGAGCTGAAGGTGACAGTAGACCGCGACAAGCTGAAATATTATCACGCGACAGTCAATGATGTGGCGCAGTCCTTTAACGCTGCCATTGGCGGACGCAGTGCCGGCGTACTGGCGAACGATGTGCAAAACCATGGCAATGACACCGATATTGCAGTACGCTTTGCCGGTGGCAGTGGCTATGATATTGAAGACGTGCGCGCTATTCCCGTGCAGACAGGCAGAGGAAGCGTCTTTCTTGGCGACCTTGCTGACGTAGAAGAGGGCGTAGGCCCGATTACGATCCGTCGCGTGAATAAGGAGCGCATCATCAACATCCAGTGTAATCTGACGGACAGACCGCTGAATGAGGTAGTCAAGGAGCTGACGCAGAAGCTCAATGCCGCAGGTCTTAAGAGTAGCTACGCTTTCTCCGGTCAGGCGACGACGATGAACGATTCCTTTGCCGAAATGGCTATGGCATTGTCGCTGTCACTGCTATTGATTTATCTGCTGCTGGCAGTGCTTTATGAATCGGTATTCACGCCGTTTATCCGTATGTTTTCACTGCCGCTTGGCATTATCGGTGCCATCTTCTGCCTGCTGTTGACTCACAACACCATCAACCTGTATTCTCTTATCGGCATCCTGGTTATGGACGGCCTGGTAGCGAAAAACGGCACGTTGCTTTTGGATTACACGCTCACGCTGATGCATGAAGGCATGACGGCGAAGGCAGCGGTAATCGAAGCTGGCAAAACGCGTCTGAAGCCTATCTTTATGACAGCAATGACGATGGTGGTGGGCATGCTGCCGACGGCGCTGTCGCTGAGCGCAGGCTCGGAGACGCGCGTGAGCATGGCGTGGGTTATCATCGGCGGTATGATAACATCAACGGTGTTTACGCTGTTGGTGCTGCCAATACTGTTTTTGTGGTTGAAAGAAAAATTTCCTAGTAGAATTTAGTTTAATAATAAGAATAGATGTTGAATATATAAGGCTTGTGTAGTATACTATATACATACAAAAAGAGAGATTCCTAAAGCGAAATATAACTTAACAAAGAAGCTTTCTACATAATATCAGAAGAGTAACTTGCGCCTTTGCTGATTATAAAAGCAAGGGCGCTTTTTTATAGCTATATTGCCGTATAGCTTACAATTTTGCTTGATGCGCTTAGTAGCCTGTGGCCATGCAAGACTGGGCAGGGGAAGAGTGGTCAAAATATATTTTTTAGGAGTATGAGTAAACATGAAGAGTAATTTTTCCAAGGGTTTATTGATGACGGCCCTCATTACCGGTAGTGTAATATGGGGGGGCACAAACGTATTTGCTGAAGAGCTGCAGGAGTATTCGCTGGACCAGATGGTTGTAACGGCGACGAGAACGGAGAAACGTGATGTCGATGTTCCTGCAAGTACAACTGTAATTACTTCAAAACAATTGGAGGATTCTGGTTCCAATAGTATTGCTGAAGTTTTAGGCAAACAAGCAGGTATTGAGTACAAATCCTTTGGCCCTTTGGGTACTTCGATGGGTACAATGATTAATGAGGTTAATATTCGTGGTATCAGTAATGGTACATTGGTATTAGTCAATGGTAATCCTATTTCTTGGCGTGGTAAATATAATTTGGAATCTATTCCTACGGACAGTATTGAGCGTATCGAAATTGTAAAGAGTGGTGGCTCTGTACTTTATGGTTCTGAGGCAATGGGTGGCGTTGTTAATATCATTACTAAGAAAAAAGGCAGTAATAAAATTAGCGTAGGTTATGGTAACAGAAGCCATCAGAATTATAGAGTAAATGTTGGCGACGAAAAATTTACTGCTGGTTACTCTTTGGAAAAAATGGGAAGAGTTAATTATCGTAGCATAAGTGATGTTAATTATCCTAGCAAAAAACCAGTTTTGAAAGGTAAAACAAGAACTGATGCGGATGATATTAAGAAACAGAGCGTTAATTTAGGGTATAATTTTAATGATAGACTTAGCTTAGCTTATAATTACTATGAGTCTCAAGTTAACTATGAGAGAATATTTGTTGATGTTGAAAAGGGTGATGCGAAAATCGATGATCAGTTTAATGGTCGACTATATACAACAAAACAAAATAACATTCAATTAAATTATAAGGATGATGACTATAAAGCTAGTATTTACTATAATATCAATAACGTAGAATCAGAAGGTCCGACTTTCTACAATACAAGTACGACAAGTGGTGGTGCAAAGGAATTTAGTATGTATCATACTAAAGAGAGAAATTCTACAGTTGGTACAGATTTGCAACGTAATTGGAAAATTGGAGAAAAAGCTCAAGCAGTTCTTGGTGTAGATTATCAACATGAAATGTATGAGAAATCAGTATTCAGTGGTGGGTCATTAAGTCGTGATATTTGGGCAGTTTTCGGTCAGTGGGATCAAAAGTTTGATGATAAAAATTCTATGATTTTTGGTGCGCGTGAAACTTGGACAACTAATGCGTTCAGAGATCAAAACTATAACAACTTTAGTGGTGCAGTACAATACATCCATAAATTAGATGATGATCAGACAATTTATGCAAGCTATACAGAATCTTTCATTATGCCGACTTATGCTCAGATGAATGGCGCCAGTGAAACTGCAAAACCGAATCCTGATTTAAAACCACAAACAGGTAAAAACTACGAATTGGGTTGGAAAAAAGTATCTGATAGCCATAGCTGGAAAGCAGCATTGTATCATATTGATATAAAAGATAATATTTCTGCTACATGGACTCCAAGCAAGGCTGAATACAAGTATAAAAACGAAGATTTTAAAAATACTGGTGTAGAGCTTACTTGTGATATTCAAGGGGACAATGGCTTCTCTTACAATTATGGCGTAAATTACGGGGATCCTAAGGTTAAAGCTAAAACAGGCAAAACTTACTGGGATAGAAAATTTGGTCGTTGGCAGCTTAATGGCGGTATTACCTATGCTAAAGATAAACTGAGAACTAGCTTAACTGGCAGTTATCTGGCTGATCGTGTTAATACTCCAAGCAGTTCGCATTCTTCTAAGACTAAACCTTATTTCCTTACTACCTTAAATACCACTTATAGCCCTGATAAGAACAGCGACATCACTTTAACCATTGATAACTTGCTTAACAGACAAGATAATTTGAACCATTCTGGTTCTGATTATTATGCTGTTCCGACAAGCTTCCTGCTTACTTACACCTATAAGTTTTAATAATACTTAACACCTATGGCGGCGCGCTTGCGCCGCCTTTTTTTCTAAAAAAACTTGCGTTCTTAGAAAAAAACGGCTAATATATTATTAAAAAATAAATTAGTCGAAAGGAGCACCTTATGTATATTCATCGTCACTTGGAAAGCATACTTGAAAAAGCTTCAAAAATGTTTGGCGCAGTTTTGGTAACAGGTCCGCGTCAGGTTGGTAAAACAACTTTGCTACGCAGGTTCGCCAACAGTGCTAATTACATAAGCTTAGATGATCCCATGCAGCTTCATGCTGCAGTTGAGCAGCCGGCTACTTTTTTTAAAGATAATACTCCACCGGTTTTTGTGGATGAAATCCAGTATGCGCCTAATCTGTTTCCTTATATTAAAATGCAGGTAGATGAACAGAACGGCAAAGGGATGTTTTACCTTTCCGGGTCACAACAGTTTAAACTGATGAAGAATGTGGGCGAATCGCTTGCCGGTCGCTTAGGCATTCTTAATCTTTTGGGGCTTTCGCTGCGTGAGTATCAGCAGATTAAATTTAATGATGCATTTTTGCCAGTTGAAGAGTATTTTACTGCACGCAACAAGGAACTAAAGCCTATAACCTATGAAGATTTATGGAAAGTAATTCATAGGGGCAGCATGCCGGATTTATTGCTTAATGAGGATTATGACTGGCAGATTTTCTACGCTTCTTATGTAAAAACTTATATTGAACGTGATGTGCGTGAATTGACACAGGTTGGTGATGAAGTGAAATTCATTACGTTCATGATTGCTGTAGCAAGTATTACCGGCCAGTTGCTTAATATTTCGTCACTTGCCAAGAATGTGGGAATTAGTGTATCAACCGCCGAACGCTGGCTATCTATTCTTGTTACTTGCAATATAGTGTATTTGTTGCGTCCATATGCGAATAATGTGTTAAAAAGGGTGGTCAAAACGCCGAAGCTTTATTTCATGGATACTGGTTTGGCAGCCTATCTGACGAAATGGACTACTGCTGATGTGCTGAAAAACGGAGCCATGGCAGGAGCGTTTTTTGAAACGTTTGTCATTGCTGAAATAGTTAAGAGTTATTACAATAAGGGGATAGCAGAGCCGCCTTTGTATTTTTATAGAGATAAGGAGCAAAAGGAAATAGATTTACTTATCGAATGTAATGGAGTGCTCCATCCTTTGGAAATGAAAAAACATGCTGATCCTAAAGCAGCAGACATCAAAGCCTTTTCTGTGTTGGATTCTATTCCTGGAGTTAAGCGTGGCAGTGGCGGTGTTATTTGCACGTATGATAGAATAGTTGCGTTGAAAGATAATGATAAGGTTATACCGATTTCGTATCTGTAATTTTTGCAGGCGTATGGTTTTATGGCGGCGCGTTTGCGCCGCCTTTTTCGTCCACAAGCGGAGCTATTTAACCCAAAAAGCACGATTTCAAGATATTTGACTTTAATTTTTACGTTTGTTAAGATAATAAACGGATAGACGTTGCCGAAAAAATTAGATACTTTAAGGAAGAGAAGGAGGGCTTGGATAAAATGGGCGATGTAATGGAAAAGCTTATAGCGAAACGTGAAAAAGAAGCCTTGGAAAAAATGGCGAAAAAATATGAAGCTAAAGCTGCTAAAGCGCAAAAGGAAACACGTATTAGCGTTGCCAAAGAGATGCTTGCCAATAATGAAAGCATAGATAAGATTGTTAAGTACTCTAAGCTTTCAGTAAAGGAAGTACGTGCGCTGGCTGCTAAAATGAGCGCCTAGGGATACAAACTGATAAAAACAGCGATCACCGCCATGATTGAAGACGAATCTGGCGGTGATTTTTTTATTTGCAAAAATTTTTGCAAATATCTTGCCTATAAAGTAGCTATATGGTTTAAAATAAGATATAATATTAATTGGATGAATTGATATACAGATATTTTTTGCCGATTGTAAAGCTTGTTGCATATGACCATGAAAGACTGGATGTGCTGGGGCTTTTCAATAAATTTTTTTGATAGGAGTATAAGTAAACATGAAGAGTAATTTTTCCAAGGGGTTATTGATGACGGCCCTCATTACCGGTAGTGTAATATGGGGGGGCACAAACGTATTTGCTGAAGAGCTGCAGGAGTATTCGTTGGACCAAATGGTTGTAACAGCGCAAAGAACTCAAAAAGACGATGTTGATACACCGGCATCGGTAAAGGTTATAACAGAAAAAGAACTTACTCAATCCGGTGCAACTAATTTATATGATGGATTGAAATTAGCAAATGGTATTACATCATATGGATATGGCGCTAATGGTCAAGCGTGGGGTGGCATGTCTGCTAAAATTTTAATTCGCGGTAACGATAAGGGGACATTGGTAATGATTGATGGTGCTCCCATTAATATGAACAATGTTTATTTTTTAAATACGTTACCAGTAGAAGCTGTTGAAAGAATTGAAATTGTTAAAGGTGCATCTTCTGTTTTGTATGGTAGTGAGGCATCTTCCGGTGTAATTAATATCATTACGAAAAAACAAATGCAAAACAGCATTTCTTTAAGTAAAGGTGAATACGGCAAAACTAGAGAAGGTATTTCCCTTGGTTTAGGCAAATTAGGTATTGTTGCAAACTTGGAACAAGGTGATGAATTAAAAGGTTATGCCAGCAATGGTAGAGCTATGAACGACGGAAAAAAATCCTCGGTTATGTGGAAGTATAAATTTGATGATAAATGGACTGTAAGTCATCAGCATACAGATAACGATTACCAATTTAACCAATATGATACTGCTACATGGAAAACATTAAAAGAGGACTCTAGCTTTAAATATAAAGAAGACTTTGCCAGAATACAGTATAATGATGGCTCTTTGAAAGGTAATTTGTATTACAATAGAAGCGACAGACATAATAATACTTATAAGATTAAAAAGGGTACAGCTTCTAAATGGAAAATTGAACACATTACTTTTGATACACTTGGCTTAGACTTACAGAAAGAGTTTAATACAAAAGTTGCAGACATTATTGTTGGTGCTACTTTAGAGAAACAGACATATAATTGTGATAATCCATACAGTGGTGGTAATCTTGTTAATCAACTCTTGGATAAAGATGCAAAGACTTATGCGGTGTTTGTTCAAGCTACCAGAGATTTGGGTAATGATTTTACTGCTACAATTGGCGCCAGAGAACAATTCTTGAAAGCTAATGATGATTATAATGCGTTTACACCTGAATTTTCTTTGATTAAAAAAATTGATAAAAATAGTAGTGTTTATGCAAATGCAGCAAAAGCTTTTAAAATGCCAAACTTTACTTCTTTATATGGCAGTGGTTCAGTAGAATTTAAACCTAATCCGGAATTAAAACCTGAAGAGGGATGGACCTATGAATTGGGTTATAAAAAGGTAAGTAACACCAGTATGTTTAAAACAGCTCTTTATTATATTGATATGGATGCATGGACCTATACAACTGATAAAGATGGTGTGAATCAGGCAATAAATAGTCCTTTTGAAAATTTAGGCTTAGAAGTAAATTATGAAAAGAACGTGGATAATCATTTCTCTTATTCTTTGGGTACTGATATTTCTAATCCTAAATCCAAAGATGCCGGTAAATGGACAAGGAAATTTGCTAGAGAACAATATACTGCCAGCTTGAAATATAATAATCGCGAGTTTACCGCTTCGTTAGCTGGTAGTATGACTGCTGATAGAGCTGGCGGCTGGAAAGATAGATTGCCTTTGAACCTCTATACTAGCTATCAATTATCTAAAGATCATAGAATTGATTTAGTTTGTGAGAATATTTTGAACAGAGAAGATCTTGTAGGCAATTGGTCTAATGCTAATTCAACCAGATATTATTCTTTGCCGAGAAATATTCGAATCACTTATACCTATACTTTCTAATAACACTTAACCCTACGGCGGTGCGCTTGCGCCGCCTTTTAATATACCGCAAAAATAAAAGCGAATTTTCAGAAAAATAACTTGACTATTGTAACCTTCTCTGTTAATATAATAAGCACAAAGACTAGTCAGAAAAATCAGAAGAAAGGCTATAAATAACAAATGGTAAAAGTAAAGCAAGATTTATTGAATTCAATTAAAGAATTTACTCTTATGGATGACCCGTTTATGACCAAGGTTTTTGAAGATGATATAGAGCGCACGCAATTAATATTGCGGATTATCTTAGAAAATGATACAATCAAAGTAAAGAAAGTATCTACACAAAAACGTCTTAAAAATCTTCAAGTACGGGATTTGCAGCTCGATATTTTAGCTGAGAAAGCTGATGGCACCAAGTTTAATGTCGAAGTACAGAATGAAAGCAGTGGCGCCATTCCTCAAAGAGCACGCTATCATATGAGCCTGTTGGATGCCAAAAGCTTGCCTAAGGGTGAGTATTTTGACAAAATCCCTGAGAACTATGTTATTTTCATTACGAAGGAAGATGTTCTTAAAGGACTGTTGCCGATTTATCATATTCATAGAACGATAGATGAGAACGGTAGCAGCTTTGCAGATGGCTCACATATTATCTACGTTAACGCCAAAATTCATAATGACACTCCTTTAGGAATGCTGATGCATGACTTTTGCTGCAAGAATCCTGATGATATGCATTATAAAAAGCTTGCTGAAAAAATTAGATACTTTAAAGAAGAGAAGGAGGGCTTGGATAAAATGGGCGATGTAATGGAAAAGCTTATAGCGAAACGTGAAAAAGAAGCCTTGGAAAAAATGGCGAAAAAATATGAAGCTAAAGCTGCTAAAGCGCAAAAGGAAGCGCGCCTCAGTTTAGCTAAAGAAATGCTTGCCAATAATGAAAGCATAGATAAGATTGTTAAGTACTCTAAGCTTTCGGTGAAGGAAGTACGTGCGCTGGCAGCTAAAATGAGCGCCTAGGGATACATTTTAATAAAGACATTGATCACCGCTGAGATTGAAGACGAATCTGGCGGTGATTTTTTCTTTGCAAAAATTTTTGCAAATATCTTGCCTATAAAGTAGCTATATAGTTTAAAATAAGATATAATATTAACTGGATGAGTTGATATACAGATATTTTTTACCGATTGTGAAGCTTGTTGCATATGACCATGAAAGACTGGATATGCGAGGGCTTTTCAATAAATATTTTTGATAGGAGTATGAGTAAACATGAAGAGTAATTTTTCCAAGGGTTTATTGATGACGGCCCTCATTACCGGTAGTGTAATATGGGGGGGCACAAACGTATTTGCTGAAGAGCTGCAGGAGTATACGCTTGATCAAATGGTTGTAACAGCAACAAGAACAGAAAAAAAGGATTTGGATATTCCAGCTGTTGTTGAGGTTTATTCTGAAGAGCAGATTGAAAAAAGCAGTGCTGCCAATGCTTATGATGTATTGCAAAATACATTAGGCGTTAATACACAATCTCAAGGTTTCAACGGTACCGGTATGAGTACAATGACCAGTAAGGTTATGATTCGTGGCGTTGAAAAGGGCACATTGGTTTTGGTTAATGGCGTTCCGATGAATCAGGACGGTAAGTATAACTTGGAGGATATTCCGACTGAATCCATTGAAAAAATTGAGGTAGTAAAGGGCGGTGGCTCTGTTTTATATGGCAGTGAAGCTACCGGCGGTGTAATTAATATTATTACCAAGAAAACAATGAGCAATACTGTTAAAGTTGCTGCGGGCAATTTTGGTAAGCAACGCTATAATGTAAGTGTCGGTGCCGATAAATTTAACATTGTTGCCGGCTATGAGAAGCGTGGTAAAGCCGATAATATGAGTGGCTATATAGGTAAACCGACCGCTAGGACTACTGTCTATGATTATGGTAAGGGTGATAGAAAGAGTGTTTTGTGGAATTGGAAAATGCTTGACGGTTTAACCTTTACACATAGTTATTCAAACAACAAGCATGAATACTGGCAGAAAAAAGCTTTGTCCGGCGAGCGTACGCAAAATAACTATTACGAAGATACCGATAATATGTTCTTGCTTCAATACGATAAAGATGGTTTAAAGGCTAATGTATCTTACGGAACTCAGGAAAAATCATATGATCAGTCTAAGTTTGCGAAAGGTTCCTGGTCCGCAAAATCTCCTTACAGCTGGCGTAAAGGACACAATACCAATATTGATTTACAAAAAACCTTTGATATGGGTGAAAACAAATTGTTAGTCGGTGCCGGTTATCAAAAAGAAGATATGGATTTGTTCTCGTCTAGCAAAAATAATAATAGCACCTACCAACGTGATAACTATTCCGTCTATGCTTCTTATGATTGGAAGGTATCAGATAAATCCAATTTAATTTTCAATGCGCGTGAAACATGGGCAACAGGCTGTGATGGCTACCAAAAGAATAATAAAACCGGTAACAGCAAATATACCCACAATGACAACTTAAGCAAATTTACTCCTGAACTTCAATATATTTATAAGGTGAATGATGATAGCAGTTTTTATGCAAAGATTGGTAAATCATTCCGTTTGCCTAATTTGACGCAGATTTTCGGTAACGGTAATATGAATCCTGCTCTTGATTTGAAACCTGAACAGGGAACACATTATGAAATCGGTTATAAATCGAACATTGGTAAAGGCAACTTGCGTTTTGCAGTGTTCAATTATAAAATTAAGGATTCCATAGACGCTGACGTAAAATATGATAAAGATGGCATTATTGATGAAGTAGACTATTTCAATGAAGATGTTAAAAATACCGGTGTTGAATTATCTTATGCAATAAAGCATGATGATAATTGGTCTACACGTTGGGGTGCTACGTACCAAAATCCTAAAGCGCAAAATATTCATAACTACGGTGATATGGATTGGCATCAAATTTATAATAAATATCAGCTGCAGGGTGCTGTTGATTATACGCAAAGCAAATTTGCTGCCAGCATGTCTGTAAACTTTGTAGGTGACAGGATGTCCACCAGAGCCTCTATCACCAAACCTCAAAGAGAAATTAAGCCGCAATGCTTTACTGATTTGCATTTTACCTATGCTCCAGAAAAAAATCAAAAAGCATTTTTGCACATTAACAACATTTTTGATAGATTAGATATTACAAGCAATAGCACATCGAATTTTTATTCCTTGGGTCGTAACTTCATGGTCGGTTATGAATACAGCTTCTAAATCTTAACCCTGCGGCGGTGCATTTGCGCCGCCACTTTTATATAGCTTTTTCTGAACTTGCAGATATGCTATAATACGTATGAAAGGATGGTGCTTAATATAATTTATCCATATTTGACATTAAATGATGGAACTGAATATACGCATTCGGAAATGAAAGCGGACGGTACTGTTTTAGTATACGTGGAAACACCTGATGCAGAAGATGGATTTCACAGCCTTTTATGCGTTTTACCGAAATACGAAATCAAAGATGTAATTGGCTATACAAAAGATGAACAGGAGAAAATTTTAGCAAGAATCAAAAAAAATGCTCATTTGATAATTAAATATTCACAAAGGGGTGCAAAATGAAAAAGATAACACTTTTAATCTGCCTGATGCTCTGCGGTCTTTTTGTTGTTGGCGGAGCAACTGCCAGCGCCGCAGGCAAGAAGCCCATGGATAAGGAAAAGGCAGTGAACGGCCTGCATGACAGCTTTCTCTTCGACAAGGAAGAGCTTGGCGAGCTTTTTGACAGCGGCATCAGCTACATGGAGCTGAAAAAGCTGTGCCTGCATGCCTACGCAGCGAAAAAGCCGGTGAAGGAGGTGGCGCAGCTGCGCGATAAATACGTGTGGACGCGCGTTGATTATCTGCTGGGGCTGACGCCGGAGAAGCTGGCGCGTGCCGAGCATGAGTACAAGGTTGACCGTATCCACCGCCTGTTTGGCCTGGATAAAAAGCTGGTGGACAAATATATGCGCATGGGTTACGCTTCGCATCAGGTGAAGCGTGCAATGTTCCTGGCGCGCCACTGCGACAAGAGCGTGGAGGAGCTGCTGGCGATGAAAACACGTCAGCAAAAATGGGGCGACATCTGCGAGCAACTGGGACTGCCACGTGATGCGTGCATGAAATAGTAAGTTTAACCTGAAACCTTGGGGCGGTGCGAGTGCACCGCCTTTTTGGCATGTAAAATAAAATTTTGAATCCAAAAGTTTTTCGCCTACAGAAGAAAAAGTACTTGAAATTCAGAAGTTTTTCGTTTACAAAAGAAAAACTTTGGATTTTTGATGAGTTTTTCTCATGGAGAAGAAAAAACTTGCGTAAACTTTGCCTTGTTTGCTGTTGCGCAGTTATTTTGAAACTGTAACCTGCTTTACATTATTTACTGCAAAATAATCGGAAGTACGCAAAGTGTAATATTTTCTTGACACTATTAATGTAGAGTGTTACACTAGGCACAACTTCAAAAAAGACCACAAACCGTTGAGACGGAGATCAAGTCAGCAGATGCGCTTACAGAGAGTTCGGGCAGGTGGGAGCCGGATAGAGATGCAGGCTGATAAATGGACCGTTGAGGGTGCTGCCAAATCGCTTCGGCGAGAGTATTCGGCAACGTTACACCGGCGTTAAGGGTGAGGAATGTGTCAGCATTCTGCGAGAGAGCGCCGATGTACGGCGAAGCAAGGTGGTACCGCAGGTATAAGTATTTATAGCCTGTCCTTGATATTGCTCAAAGCGAGCAGTACGAGGACAGGCTTTTTTGTTGACACGGGTGAGAATGAGCAGATGAGGTGACAAAATGTTGAATTTATCTTTGGAGCAGGTCATGCAGTATGCAAAGAACTACAAGGCTGTGCCTGTAGCTAAGGAATGCCTGGCGGATATGCTGACGCCGCTGGCGTTTTTGGACAATGTAAGACGCAGCAGCCGCAACTACTTCCTTTTGGAAAGCATTGAGGGCGGTGAGCACTGGGCGCGTTATTCCTTTGTGGGCTATGATCCTGTGCTGCGTTTGAAAATAACCGACGGCAATGCGGAAATCATCAGCGGCGCTGCCGTGAAGTATCAGGAAAACGATCCCTTGGGCTGCATCCGCCATATTCTGGAGGAATACAAGGCGCCGCAGATTGAAGGCCTGCCTAATTTTACCGGCGGTCTTGTAGGCACCTTTGGCTTTGATTTTATGCGCTACTGCGAGCCGGATATGCGTGTGAATAAAGAGCGCAAGGCGGAATTTGCCGATGTTGATTTAATGCTGTTTGATAAGCTGATTGCCTTTGACCATCTCAAGCAGAAGATTTTCCTGATTGTGAATGTCAAAACAGATAATGCTGCTATCAACTACGCTAAAGCAGAGCGTGAAATTGCGGCGATGGAGGAGATGCTGCTGCAGCCGGTGCAGCCGAAGAAGCCGGTGAAGGCTAAGCTGGGCGAGTTCACCAGTAACCAGAGCCGTGAGCAGTATAATAAAAATGTGCTGCGCTGCAAGGAATATATCAAAAACGGCGATGCCTTTCAGATTGTGTACGCGCAAAAATTCAGCGCGACGTATGACCAAAGCCTTTTCAGCGCTTACCGCTATTTGAGAACGACGAACCCTTCGCAGTACATGGTATTTATGCATAATGACGATGTGGAAATCGCCGGCAGCTCGCCGGAAACGTTGGTGAAGGTTGTAGGCAAAAAGGTCATCAGCATGCCTATTGCCGGCACACGCCGTCGCGGACGTACGAGTGAGGAGGACTTGGCGCTGGAGCAGGAGCTTTTGGCAGACGCCAAGGAGATTGCAGAGCATAATATGCTGGTGGATTTGGGGCGTAACGATGTTGGCCGTGTCTGTGACTTTGGCAGCGTTAAGGTGAGCGATTACAAGGCGATTAAGCGTTTTTCGCACGTTATGCATATCACGAGCAAGGTTACAGGCCAGCTGAGTGCCGATAAGGACGCATTGGACGCGCTGCGGGCAGTATTCCCGGCAGGCACGCTGAGCGGAGCGCCGAAGATTCGCGCCTGCGAGATTATTGACGAGCTGGAGCCGGAGCGCCGCGGTATTTACGGCGGTGGCATGGGTTATCTTGATTTTGGCGGTAACATGGATATCTGTATTACCATCCGTACTATGGTCAAGAAGAATGACAGGGTTTATATTCAGGCTGGCGGCGGTATCGTTGCGGATTCCGTGTTGGACAATGAATTTCAGGAGACTGTGAATAAGGCCGGCGCCTGCATGACAGCGCTGCGTATGACGGCAGAGGAGGAGTAAGGAATGATTTTGATTATAGATAACTACGACAGCTTTACTTTTAATCTGTATCAGCTGATTGGCGAAATCAATCCTGATATCAAGGTTGTGCGCAATGATAAGCTGACGCTTGAGGATATCAGAGCTATGCAGCCGGACCATATCATCATTTCGCCGGGGCCGGGCAATCCCAAGCAGGCAGGTATTTGTCTGGAGGTTATCCGTCAGTTTGCCGGTGAGTTCCCGATTTTAGGCGTCTGCCTAGGGCATCAGGTAATTGGTGAAGCCTTTGGCGGCAACGTGGTGCATGCACCGGAGATTGTGCACGGTAAGGCGGATAAGGTGTATTTGGCGGCGGCAAGCCCCATTTTTAAGGATATGCCGGATTGCTTTGAGGCGGCGCGCTATCATTCGCTGATTGTGGAGCCGGAAAGCCTGCCGGAATGCCTGGAGGTTACGGCCAAAACGGCGAAGAACGAGATCATGGCGCTGCAGCATAAAACTCTGCCGGTGTATGGCGTGCAGTTCCATCCAGAGTCGATTATGACGCCGCAGGGACGGACGATTTTGAAGAACTTTTTGAGCCTGTGAGCTTTGCGCAGGGCGTGACGGTTGTACGTGCGCTCTGCGTTTTCTATTACGGGAAAAGGTAGAAAATGCACTTTTTTCGTAATAGGATGTGTGCTGAAGTAGTGAATTGGAGAGTTCTATTACGGAAAAAGGTAGAAAGTGCACTTTTTTCGTAATAGAGTGCGTGCTGACACGATAAAAATGAAGAGTACTATTACGAGAAAAGTGCACTAGGTGAAAAATCTCGTAATAGAAACATGCTTTAACTTGCTTAAAGCAGTTAATGATGCTATACTTATTACGAGAAAAGTAAGTTAGATGAAAAATCTCGTAATAGGTGGTGCATGAAATGGTAGAAATTAAAAGAGATCTCTATCTGCAAAAGCTTATAGACCGTAAAGAAAATGGAGAGATTAAGGTTATTACCGGTATTCGCAGATGCGGTAAATCATATCTGTTATTTAACCTGTATTACAATTACCTGCTGCAAAGCGGAGTAGATAAGGATTGCATTATACGCATAGCTTTAGATAGTCCTGAATGGGAAGATATGCTTAACATTCAAATGCTTAATGAGTATATTAAAAGCAAGATAGTCCCAGAGAAAATGAATTATGTTTTTCTTGATGAGGTGCAGTTTGTTGATGGCTTTGCAAAGCTATTGAATGGTTTAAATCGTTACAGTAATTTGGATATTTATGTTACTGGAAGCAATTCTAAGTTTTTGTCTACTGATATTTTGACAGAATTTCGCGGGCGTGGTGATGAAGTACGCGTTTATCCCTTGAATTATGCAGAATTTATTTCAGCATTTGAAGGAAGCAAAGAAGAGGCATGGAAGAATTATTATACTTATGGTGGTTTACCACAAATTTTAGCTCGCAAAAAGGATGAGTTAAAAGCAAAATATTTGAGAGATTTGTTCAGCAAGGTGTATTTGGCTGATATAGTAGAGCGTAATAGCTTGCGTGGCGATGTGGTTATGGATACTTTGGTAAATATTTTGGCTTCGTCCGTTGGTTCTTTGACTAATCCTTCCAAGTTAGCTAATACTTTTGCTAGCAAGGGTATTAAGGTCAGTGATAAAACCATTGGGGCGTATATTGATTATCTGCAGGATGCTTTTTTATTGAGTAAAGCGGAACGATATGATATTAAAGGTAAGAAGTATATTGCTTCGCCATTCAAATATTATTTTACTGATATTGGCTTACGCAATGCACGTCTGAATTTTCGCCAGCAGGAAGAGAATCATATCATGGAAAACATTATTTATAATGAGTTGCTGGTGCGAGATTTTAATGTTGATGTCGGTATTGTAGCTTTTCATAATAAAAATGCTGAGGGAAAGCAGGTAAAGATAAATTTAGAGGTTGATTTTGTTTGTAATAAGGGTAGTCAGCGCTTTTATATTCAGTCTGCTTTTTCTATTCCTGATAGAGAGAAGATGGAGCAGGAGCAGAATTCGCTTGTCCGTATCAATGATTCGTTCAAAAAGATTATTGTGGTTAAGGATGATATAAAACCTTGGTATAATGAAGAAGGAATTTTAGTGCTGGGATTGCAGCAGTTTTTACTTCAACCTGAAAGCATGCTTCTATAATATTATTACGAGAAAAGGTAGAAAATGCATAAATCTCGTAATAGAAAAATATCGTTATAATAAAAATAAGGATTCACTTTCGCTACATCGTCGAAGTGAATCCTTATTTTTTGTTTGTTAAGCCTAAAATGTAATCCGTGGAAGTGTTATGAAATTTAGCCAAGGCAATGAGTATATCTGTCGGTATATCTCGTTCGCCTTTTTCATAGTTGCTGTAGACTCTTTGTGAGCAATTAAGGATTTCAGCCATTTGTGTTTGCGTCATATCCTTGTCCTCACGTAAGTCGCGAATGCGCTGATACATTATTATCACCCAATAACATTATAGAAAGAGAAGGTACTTTAACTTGCTATTTAGCGCAAATTGCGCTAAAAACAGAATAGAAAAGTATTAGCTTGCTAATACGTCAGGCAAAACACACTCGATGTGCGCTTTTGCTTGACTGGGGGGGACAACAGTGTATCATTATAATGAGTTATTGACAAATTTTTGATACATAAACAATTAACGGAGCTGACTTGGGAAAATGAAGTTTATTAATAATGTTAATGAAACATTAAGAGATGATATGGCTGCAGAAATGAAAAAGGGCAGTAAGCTGTCTATCGCTGCTGCCTATTTTTCTATCTATGCTTTTGAGGCTTTGCGCAAAGAGCTGAGTAATATCGACGAATTACGTTTTATTTTTACTGATCCTACATTTATCCAGAAGGAGAACAGCAAAAAGGAGAAGCGTGAGTTTTATATTCCTAAATTAAATAGAGAGCGTGGCATTTACGGTACGGATTTTGAGGTAAAGCTGCGCAATGAACTGAACCAGAAGGCTATAGCCAGGGAATGTGCCGCATGGGTTAAGAATAAGGCTGTTTTTAAATCTAATGTAGGCAATAAGGATATTACGGATAAGTTTATTTTACTGGATGATAAGGCTTATTTTCCTGTTAACGGCTTTACAACAGTTGATTTAGGCTGCGAGCAGGGCAACAACATGGGAACTAACATTGCAAAGGTTGCAAGCCCCATGTCGCTGACGCTGATAGAGCAGTTTGAAAAGCTTTGGCAGAATAATGAAGAGCTAAAGGATGTAACTGATAAGGTAATTAGCAGTATCAGCTCTGCCTATAATGAAAATGCTCCGGAGTTTATATATTTTGTGACGTTATATAATATTTTTCATGAATTTCTTGACGATATCAGCGAGGATGAGCTGCCAAACGAACGCACCGGTTTTAAAAACAGTAAAATCTGGAGTATGCTTTTTAATTTTCAACGTGACGCGGCGCTTGGCATCATCAACAAGCTGGAAAAATACAATGGCTGTATTTTGGCAGATAGTGTAGGCTTGGGTAAAACCTTTACGGCCTTGGCTGTTATTAAATATTACGAGGGACGTAATAAAAGTGTGCTCGTACTGTGTCCGAAAAAGCTGGCAGACAACTGGAATACCTACCGTGCCAACTATAAAAACAATCCCATTGCTGCAGACCGTTTAGGCTACGATGTTTTATATCACACGGATTTGCTGCGTAAGCATGGCTTCAGCGGTTCTATTGATTTAAGCAAGATTAACTGGAGCAATTATGATTTGGTTGTTATAGATGAATCGCATAATTTCCGCAACGGCGGTGCTTTTAGTGATGATGAAAAAGAAAATCGCTATACGGTGCTTATGAACAAGGTTATTCGCGAGGGCGTGCAGACAAAGGTGCTGATGCTTTCGGCTACACCGGTAAACAACCGCTTTAACGATTTGAAAAATCAACTGCAATTAGCCTATGAAGGAGATAGCAGTAAAATCAACGATAAGCTGAATACGAAAAGCTCGATTGACGATATTTTCCGCAATGCGCAGGCTGCATATAACCATTGGTCAAAGCTTCTGCCGGAAGAGCGCACCTTGCAAAAGCTGTTGGAGCATCTGAGCTATGGCTTCTTTACGCTTTTGGATTCTGTAACGATTGCACGCTCGCGTAAGCATATTACCAAGTATTACGATACTAAGGATATCGGTAACTTCCCGGAGCGCAAAACGCCGTTGTCTTTCCGTCCTGCGTTGGTTACGGATGGCTCGGTAAATTACAGCGAGGTTTTTGCCAAACTGGATGAGCTGGAGCTTTCGGTGTACACGCCTACGGAGTTTATCTTAAGCAGCCGTCAGCAAAAGTACGCAGCACTTTTTGATGATAACAAGGTTAATACCGGTTTTACGCAGACGAACCGTGAGCGCGGTATTCGCCGCTTAATGGCGATAAACATTCTAAAGCGCATGGAAAGCTCGGTGTATTCCTTCAGGCTGACAGTTGCAAGAGTAAGGGCAAGCATCGCAGCGGTTTTGGATAAAATCTATCGCTATACGCAGCATAGGTTGGCAAATGCACAGATTGAAACAGGTGCAGATATAGACAGCACTGATTTCGACATGGAAGAGGAAATTTTCAACGTAGGCAAAAAGGTGCCTATTTCGCTGGCTGATATGGATATTGTCAGCTGGGGCAACAGCCTGCAGCGTGACAAGGAGCGCTTAGATGAGCTGCTTGCACTGGTGCAGGGGATAACGCCTGAGCAGGATAATAAGCTGCATGAGCTGTTTAAGCTTATCGACAATAAAATTCAACATCCTCTGAATGCAGGTAATAAGAAAATTATTATCTTTACGGCCTTTGCCGATACAGCGCAGTATCTTTATGAGCATGTCAGTGCTTATGCCAAAGAAAAATTTGGCTTAGACACTGCTATGATTACCGGTACGGTTGATGGCAGGTCTACAATTCCTAAATTGAGATGCGATTTTAACACCGTGCTGACCTGCTTTGCACCATTAGCGAAGGATAAAGCGCTGTTGTTCCCGGAAGATAACAATGATATAGATATTCTGATTGCGACAGATTGTATTTCCGAAGGCCAGAACCTGCAGGACTGCGACTATCTGGTGAACTATGATATTCATTGGAATCCGGTGCGTATTATTCAGCGCTTCGGGCGTATTGACCGTATTGGCAGCAAGAATGCTTATATTCAACTGGTCAATTTTTGGCCTGATGTTGATTTAGATGAATACATAGATTTGAAAAGTCGTGTCGAAAGCCGTATGAAGGCGGTGGATTTGACGGCGACGGCAGATGATAACCTGCTGAGCAATAATGAAAAGCTGGATTTGCAGTATCGCAAGCAACAGCTGAAGCAACTGCAAAAAGAGGTTGTCGATATCGAAGATATGGGTACAGGTATTTCCATTATGGATTTGGGCTTGAATGAATTCCGCCTGGATTTATTGGAATATATCAAGACGCATGGCGAGCTGGATAAAACACCCTTTGGCCTGCATGCCGTTGTGCCTGCAAGCGAGGAATGCCCTCCTGGTGTAATTTACGTGCTGAAAAACTGCACGGATAACATAAATATAGACAGAAAAAATCTTCTGCATCCGTTTTACGCCGTATATATTGGCGAGGATGGCGAAATTATCTGCAACCATCTTGCGCCGAAAAAGCTGTTGGATAAGCTGCGCTTTACCTGCCGTGGCAAGGATAAGCCTTTGACAGACGTATGCAGTGATTTCAACAAGGCGACGAATGACGGCAGAAGTATGGGTGTTTATTCCCAGCTTTTGGAGGATGCTATTGCTTCCATAATCAACGTGAAGGATGCCGACGATGTTGACAGCTTCCTGAGCGGTGAGGAAATCAGCTTCTTTGATAACAGTATTAAAGGACTGGATGATTTTGAGTTGATTTGCTTTCTAGTTGTGCGAGGTGAGCAGTGATGTTAGGTTTACCGCAGACTACAGAAGTAAAAAAGATTATTCCCAAACGTGCCTTATACAGCAAGTTTCAAATGAATACAGCGGAGCAGAAGGAGTTTGACGCTGCCATCAGGCAGATGACCATTGTCAACGAAATTTCCTTACGCACAATTCCTGCCTTGCAAAAAAAGGAGCAGGAAAAAGCAGTTTATGTTTTGGCAGTACAGCTGAAGCAGGAGGGCTGTGCGGAAAGGCTTTTGCAAAGGCTGTGCAGGCTGATTGACCAACGCTTGCTGTTAGCGCTTTGCTATGAGGATAAGCTGCAGCTGGCGCTGTATTTCGGTAACAGAATATTGCTCAATGAGTTTATGCCTGTGGCTGAGCAGAAGGTGAATTTGCAAGGCACAAGCTTGAATGATATTTGGCAGCACTTAGCTCTGCAGGTGGCGCAATTAACGCCACGTGCAGGGCTTACACCTGCTTCCGTAATTGCCAATGCCGGCAGGCGGGCAGAAACAGAAGCACAGATAGCAGCGCTGACGAAGAAAATGTTTACGGAAAAGCAGGCACGCAAAAAACTGACCTTGCGTGAAGCAATAAACAAGCTGAAAAAAGAACTGGAGGATTTACAATGATGGAACATCTCAACATGCAATCTATGGATAAGGTTGCAGCAAACGTAGCCAAGATAAGGGAGCTATTCCCTAATTGCGTTACAGAAAGAATCAATAAAGAGGGCAAATTGGAGCATGCCATTGATTTTGATATGCTGAAACAGGAGCTTAGTGACCATGTTGTAGATGGCTTGCAGGAACGCTACCAGTTTACCTGGCCGGATAAGCGCAAAGCAATTCTGGCTGCTAATGCGCCGATTAACAAAACCTTGCGCCCTTGCAGAGAAGAAAGCGTAGACTTTGACAATACGGAAAACCTTTATATTGAAGGCGACAATCTGGAAGTGCTGAAGCTTTTGAGGGAAAACTATCTTGGCGAAGTGAAGATGATTTATATCGATCCGCCTTATAATACGGGTAATGACTTTGTGTATGAGGATGATTTTAAGCAAAGTTTAGATGAGTATATTGAAAACAGCGGACAGTTGGATGATGCAGGCAATCGTCTGGTAGCTAATACAGAAAGCAATGGTCGTTTTCATACCGATTGGCTGAATATGATATATCCACGTTTAAAAGTTGCGAAGGATTTGCTGAGTGAAGATGGGGTTATTTTTATTAGCATTGATGATAATGAAGTTAAAAATATGATTAGTGTATGCAACGAAATCTTTGGAGAAGAAAATCTTGTTGCTACTATACCTTGGCAATCAAGAGCTTCTATTCAAAATGATACGGATTTTAGTGTAAATCATGAATATATTGTGGTATATGCTAAAGTTCGTAGACAGGCGAACAGGAGACTTAAAGAAAGTAATTATAAAGAGTGGATGAAAAAAGATAGTTTTGTTTGCAAACCATTACCCGTAGACAAATCCCGGTTCAGTAATCCTGATAACGATCCTAGAGGTGCATGGAAAGCAGATCCTTTTGATGCACCGAATGTTAGACCAAATTTGACTTATGAAATAACAAATCCTAATACAGGTGAAAAGCACCTTCCTCCTAGAGGAAGGTGCTGGCGAACAGACATTCACAAGTTCGCCAGTGCCTTGGCTGATAACAGAATAATCTTTGGCGTGAATGGGTTAGGAAGACCTCAGTTAAAAGTTTTTTACGAAGAAAAGAAAATGTTTGGTTCTATAGATAATTCTTGGTTTTCTGCTGACAGAATTGGAACAACAACGAATGGTACACAAGAAGTTATGGTAATGTTTGATAATATAAAATTATTTGATACTCCAAAGCCAACAACGTTGTTGAATAAATTATTATATCTTTCAAACTTAGAAAAGGATTCTTTGATTCTTGATTTTTTCTCCGGTTCTGCCACAACCGCTCACGCAGTTATGCAGCTTAACGCCGAAGATGGTGGTAAGCGTAAGTTTATCATGGTGCAATTACCGGAAGTGTGCGCTGAAAACAGCGAAGCGTACAAGGCCGGTTATAAAAACATCTGTGAAATCGGCAAGGAACGCATCCGCCGTGCCGGTAAAAAAATAAAAGAAGAAAATCCGTTGACAACGCAGGGTTTGGACATTGGCTTCCGTGTTTTGAAATGTGACAGCAGCAATATGGAGGACGTATACTTTACTCCGAAGGATTACATGGATAAACAGCAGAGCCTGTTTGTTGACAATATCAAAAAAGACCGCAGCGATGAGGATTTGCTGTTTGATGCTATGCTGAAGCTGGATACGCCGCTTTCCAGCAAAATCGAAAGAATCACCATTGCCGGCAAAACTGTCTACAATGTGGCGCAAGGTCATTTAATGGCATGCTTTGATAAGAACGTGACGGATGAGGTTATCACTGCCGTTGCCAAAGAGATGCCGAGCTATTTTGTTATGCGTGACAGCTCGCAGGCAGATGACAGCGTAGCGATTAACTTTGAGCAGATATTCAACACCTATAGTCCGCAAACAGTGAGGAGGGTGCTGTAATGAAGTTCAATTTTAAAATTCAGCAGTACCAGACGGATGCTGTCAATGCAGTGGTGGACGTATTCAAGGGACAGGTGCGTCCTGCGCAGGATACCAGTTATCTTTTTGATTGGGGTGTAGTAGCACCTACAAAAAAAGGCAAAGAAATTGATTATAACTTGTTTCAGCAAGAGCTGGACGAACAGGAAGCTAAGCAGGATATAATACTCGGTTATGCCAATGCGCCTATCAAATTGGACAAAGAACAGCTTTTGGAAAATATTAAGCTTATTCAAGGCAATAATAACATAACTCCGTCTAAGGAGCTTATAGATGGTCAAGGTAAGTGTAGTCTTGATATCGAAATGGAAACAGGTACAGGCAAAACCTATGTCTATATCAAGACTATGTTTGAGCTGAATAAGCAGTATGGCTGGAACAAGTTTATTATCATCGTGCCTTCCGTCGCAATTCGTGAAGGCGTCAAGAAAAGCCTGCAAACGATGGAAGAGCACTTCATGAGCCAGTACGGCAAGAAAGCGCGTTATTTTATTTATGATAGTAATAATTTGAACAAAATTAATGATTTTGCACTGAGCAATGAAATTAATGTCATGATAATCAATCATCAGGCTTTCGCTGCTTCACTTAATGAAGATAATAGTAAAAAAGCTCGTGGTGATAGGGCTGCCCGTGTTATATATAGTAAGCGCGACAAGTTTGGTACGATTCCTCCAATAGAAGTTATAGCTAAGACTCATCCTATACTTATTCTTGATGAGCCACAGAAACTTAGTGGTAAGATTACTCAAAAGTCTATGACGCAGTTTAATCCTTTGTTCAGTATTAATTATTCCGCTACGCATAAGGATAAACATAATATGGTTTATGTTCTTGATGCACTTGATGCTTATAATCAAAAGCTGGTCAAGAAAATCGAAGTAAAAGGCTTGGAAATGAAAAATCTGAAGGGCATAGACAGCTATCTTTATTGCGAAGAAATTGAAACTTCTCCTACCCAACAACCAAGAGTGCGTCTGGAATTTGAAGTGCAACAGGCAAATAGCATTAAACGCGTAAGAAAACTTTTGGGTAAGCGTGACAGTCTGTATGCATTATCCAATGGCATGAAGCAGTATGAAGGCTATGTGATTAGTAACATAGATCCTCGCGGTAAGGGCACGGTAACTTTCACAAACGGTGAAGTGTTGCATTGTGCGGATGTTGTCGGCGATGTAACGGAATTATACAAACGCCGTCTGCAGATACGCGAAACGCTGCTTTCACACTTTGAAAAGGAAAAAGAGCTTTACGCACAAGGTATTAAGACGCTGAGCTTATTTTTCATTGATAAGGTAGAAAACTATCGTAAATATAATGAAGATGGTACACAAGAGCTTGGCGAGTACGGTAAAATTTTCGAAGAAGAATATATGCGTATTTTCGACAGCAAATCTACCGAGCTTTTTAAAGATGATCCTTATGTACAATACCTGAATAAAGTAGCTGCGGATGTGCATGATGTGCATACCGGTTATTTCAGTATCGATAAAAAAGGGCATAGCGTTGACAGTAAGTGCGAACGTGGCAAGGATACCTCTAACGATGAATCCGCTTATGATTTGATTATGAAGAATAAGGAAGCCTTACTGAGTTTTGATAATCCGGTACGCTTTATTTTCTCTCACTCCGCATTGCGTGAAGGCTGGGACAATCCGAATATTTTTCAGATTTGTACACTGAAAGCGTCTAACAGTGATGTCAATAAACGTCAGGAAGTTGGCCGTGGCATGCGACTTTGCGTCAATCAGCAAGGTGAGCGTATGGATTTGCTGACCTGCGGAGAAGCTATGGTACATAAAATAAACCAACTGACAGTTGTTGCCAGTGAAAGTTATGCTGATTTTGTCGGAAGTCTGCAGGATGATATGAAGGCAGCATTGTATAAGCGCCCTACGCATGCATCTATTGACTATTTTGCTGACAGAATAGTAAAAGTAGATGGTAAGCAATATAAAATTGAAAGAGAACAAGCTGGTACTATTATGCTTTACTTAGGTGTAAACAGCTATGCTGATTATGATGGCAAAATCACTGAAAAATATAAGGCTGATAAAGAAGCAAATGATTTTGCGCCTTTGCCACCGCAATTAGAAAAGCTTGCACCGGCAATACATAAACTGATACAGGGAATTTTTGATGAAGAAGTTCTTAAAATGATGGTTGCTGATGCTAAGGAAACAAAGGTTAAAGCTAATCCGTTAAATGCAAACTTTGATAAAGCAGAATTCCAGGCTTTGTGGAATCGCATAAATCATAAATATGCTTATAAAGTTAATTTTAGCAGTGATGAGTTAATCAAGAAGGCTTCGGATGCCATCAATAATGAGCTGGTAGTAACTAAAATTCAGTATAGGCTTGTAGTAGGTTCACAGAACGAGAATTTACAAGAGCATGAAATTGATAGCAAAACCGGCTTTACTACAACTCGTACAAAAACCGATACTATGCAAAATACATATGACAGCGGGTTAAAGTACGATTTACTGAATGAAATTGCTTCGAGAACTACGCTTACACGTCGCACTGTAGCAAGAATATTGCAGAACATTTGGGAACCTAAGTACCGTATGTTTGCAGAGAATCCGCTTGACTTTATTAACAAGGTATCAAGTATTATCAATGTCCAAAAATCTGCTTTAATAGTAGACCATGTAACTTATAATACGACAAATGAAACATTTGATACTGATATTTTTACTGCTGAATATACTCGTGGCAATTTCGCAAAAGCATATCGTGCAAAACATGCTATTCAAGATTATGTTTTTACGGATGGCACTGCAGAAAAAAGTGTAGAACGTAAATTTGTAGAGGAACTTGATACAGCAGATGAGGTTGTTGTTTATGCAAAGCTGCCGCGAGGATTTCATATTCCTACACCGGTTGGCAAATATTCGCCGGACTGGGCAATTGCTTTTAAGAAGGGCGTAGTTAAGCATGTCTTTTTTGTGGCAGAAACAAAGGGGACTTTGCAAAGCATGGAACTGCGAGCTATTGAAAAAGCTAAAATAAACTGTGCCGAAAAGCTTTTTGAAAAACTTTCCAATGGAGAAGTGCATTACGGTCAGGTAAAGGATTACAAGAGCCTGATGGATATTGTACTTGATAGATAAAACCACAACCGAATATGGAATAATTCACGCTGATAGTTTGCTTGTGCCTATGCGTACACTCTTTTTGTAAAATCTTTACACTTGCTGTTATAAGAAGATGCTAATAAATTTCCTCGTTGACAAATAGCAGTAACAGTAATATAATTTTTTTAATAGCAAACCATTAAGATAGAGGCGCGGAAAGCATGAGTAGGTTGTGGAGCGGGAGCTGAGAAGCATCACAAAAGGGCTAACGCCGAAGTGCAATGGCAGCCGTGTCGTTGTGCTGGGCCGTCAGTGAAAGCTGCCGGACTGTCGCTGCATCTGCAGCGGAGGGCTATCTCGGCTATGGGTGTGAAGATTTATTTAGCATGCTAACCGTTGAGATAGGATCCAAAGGAAATATCTCAACGGTTATTTTTATGATTAAGGAGTGAACGACATGATTCGTGTTTTGGTAAATGGTGCGCTGGGCCGCATGGGCAGCGAGGTATGTAAAAAGGTATATAGCGAAGCTGATTTGGAGCTTGTTGGTGCTGTTGATATTAAGGAAGGCACTGTACATCTGGGTGATGGTGTTAAGGTGACGACAGACCTGGTTGCTGCTATTGAAGCTGCCAAACCGGACGTTGTTGTTGACTTCACCCGTCCTGATGTTGTTATGGGCAACCTGCGCAAAATGCTGCCTCTCGGCGTGCATGCAGTAGTTGGCACAACAGGCTTCAGCGATGCGGATTTAAAAGAGGTTGATGAGCTGGCACGCAAGCATAACACCAGCCTGCTGATTGCTCCGAACTTTGCGCTTGGCGCAGTTGTAATGATGAAGCTGGCGTGTGAGGCTGCCAAATACTTCCCGCATGTGGAAATTATCGAGAAGCATCACGATAATAAGCTGGACGCTCCGAGCGGTACGGCTATTATCACCGCACAAAAGATTGCTGAGGTGCGCAAGGCAATGCAGCAGGGCAATCCTGATGAAAAGGAAACCATGGCAGGTGCGCGCGGTGCGGATTACGAGGGCATGAAGATTCACAGTGTCCGCTTGCCGGGTTACGTTGCTTCCCAGGAGGTTATCTTCGGCGGTCAGGGCGAAACTTTGAAAATCAGTACCGACCCGATTAACCGCGAATGCTACATGCCGGGCGTTGCGCTTGGCTGCCGCAAAATTGTTGACCAAGTAGGCCTGGTATACGGCTTAGATAAATTACTCTAAATAGTGAGGGGGAGAATTTTATGAAAAAGTATAACGTTGCTATTTTGGGCGCTACCGGTGCTGTTGGTACTGAATTTCTGAAGCTTATTGAAGAAAGAAGCTTTCCGTTTGCAGAACTGCGTCTGCTGGCTTCCAAGCGCAGCGCAGGCAAGCAGATTGAATTTATGGGCAAAACATATACTGTGCAGGAGGCTACCAAGGACTCCTTTGAGGGCATTGATATCGCTCTGTTCGCAGGTGGCAGCGTTTCCAAGGAGTTCGCTCCCTACGCTGTGAAAGCCGGTGCCGTTGTTATCGATAACTCCAGCACCTTCCGTATGGACCCCGAAGTGCCGCTGGTTGTGCCGGAGGTTAACCCTGAGGACATCCTGAAGCACAAGGGCATTATTGCCAACCCCAACTGCTCTACCATTATTATGGTTATGGCACTGAAGCCACTGTATGACCTGGCACGCATTAAACGTATTGTCGTTTCTACCTATCAGGCTGTTTCCGGCGCCGGCAAGGAGGGCATTGACGAGCTCACCGACCAGACCAAGGCTTACAGCGAGGGCCGTGAGATGGAGGCACACATTCTTCCGTCCGCAAGCCTGCCGAAGCATTATCCGATTGCGTTTAACCTGATTCCGCAGATTGATGTTTTCCTTGACAATCTCTACACCAAAGAAGAGATGAAGATGATCAACGAAACCAGAAAGATTATGCATGATGACGAAATGCGCATCACCGCTACTACCGTGCGTGTGCCTGTATACCGCAGCCACAGCGAATCGGTAAACATTGAATTCGAGCATGATTTGGAGCTGAAGGATATGGCAGCTGCCATCAACGCTTTCCCCGGCGTTCAGATGATGGATGATCCTGCCAATCAGGTTTATCCGATGCCTTTATATACCTCGGAAAAATATGACTGCTTCGTTGGCCGTCTGCGCCGCGATGAGTCTAATCCGAACACCTTCAACCTGTGGGTAGTAGGCGACCAGATCCGCAAGGGCGCTGCGCTGAACACTCTGCAGATTGCTGAGGTTATGATTAAAAACGGCTGGTTAGAAAAATAATAATGCACCTCTGCGTGTAAAGACTACCCGGCGTACAGCCTGTACGCCGCAGCCTTTCCGGCATCCGGTACATTTTGCATTTTAATTTAAATAGATGAGGAGCAATTTACATGAAAATCATTGTACAGAAATTCGGCGGCACCTCCGTCGCGAGTGAGGAAGCCCGCGTTGCAGTTAAAAACAAGGTACAGCAGGCTATCCGTAACGGTTACTCCCCGGTAGTTGTAGTTTCCGCAATGGGACGCAAGGGTGCGCCCTACGCGACTGATACTCTTATCGGTACTCTGAAGGACGTTAACCTTTCCGTTAATGTGCGCGAGATGGATATGATGATGTGCTGCGGCGAAATCATTTCCTCCTGTGTAATGGCAGCAACTCTGCAAAAATTCGGTATCAACGCTATGGCGCTCACCGGCGGTCAGGCAGGCATCATCACCGATTCCCAGTTTGGTGCCGCACGCATCAAAAACATCAATACCTCCGGTCTTATCCGTCTGCTGGAGGCAGGCATCATTCCTGTTGTCTGCGGCTTCCAGGGTATGACGGAAAACAACTATAAATTTACGACATTGGGCCGCGGTGGCAGCGATACCTCTGCTGCTGCACTGGGCGCTGCGCTCAAGGCTGATTTTGTGGAAATTTATACAGACGTTGAGGGCATTATGACTGCCGACCCGCGCATTGTTGAGAAGGCTAATATTCTGCAGCAGATTTCCTATGCTGAGGTTTGCCAGATGGCACAGAACGGCGCTAAGGTTATTCATCCGCGTGCCGTGGAAATTGCTATGGGCAGCAACATTCCCATGTATGTTAAATCCACCTTCAGCGATGCTCCCGGCACTTTGATTACCAGTGAGCGCATCGGTCAGGGTAACGGCGGCGAAATTGCAATTAACGAATCCTGCGCCAGCGGCGTTGCTCATCTTAATGATTTGGCACAGTTCCGCATTGACCTGAACCCGCAGGATATTACTGCAGGCCGCAATCTGTTCGAGGATTTGGCAGATGCAGGCATCAGCGTAGGCTGCTTGAATCTGTCCGAGAAGGAAGCAATGTTTGCAGTATTTTCTCCGGACGTAGAGCACACCTGTAAGGTGCTTGATGCAACCGGCTTTAAATATACGCTGAACGAGGGCTGCGGTAAGGTTTCCGTTGTCGGCAGTGCTATGCGTGGCGTGCCCGGCATTATGGCTACCTTTGTAACTGCGCTTGCTAGCCACAATATCGCTATTCTGCAGACTGTGGACAGCGATACCACAATTTCCGCGATTGTTAAAGAGGAACATTTGGTGGAGGCTGTGAAGGCTCTCCATGAGGCCTTCAAGCTGTAGTGTAGTCTGTGTATAAAGCACCGTCTGCGTTGTTGTGTTTCCTCGACGTACTGTCAGTACGCCGTCGTCAACACGCCTAGCATCCGGCACTTTCTCCACAGCCTATTAAGGTAAAGAGGAAATAAAGCACCCTCTGCGTCGTTTTGTTTTCTCAACGTACGTGAAGTACGCCGTAAAAATATAAAATCATTTAGATAATAAGCAATATATCATAGAGAATTTTAGTTTCTATTAGTTTTAAGAGGTGGAATTACAATGAAAAAACCGTATTTTGGCAGATTATTAACGGCTATGGTTACGCCGTTCAACGCTGATGGCAGCATCAATTATGAAGCCGGTGCAGATTTTGCCGACTGGCTGCTGGCTAACGGCAGTGACGGACTGGTAGTAGAAGGCTCTACCGGTGAAGCTGCAACCATGGACATGGATGAAAAAATTAAATTCATGCAGACCATCGTTGCACGTGTCAACGGACGTGCCAAAATTGTTGCCGGTGCAGGCACCAACTGTACTGCCAGCACTATTGACCTGGTTAAGAAAATGGAAGCCTGCGGTGTTGACGGTGTCCTCGTAGTTGGCCCGTACTATAACAAACCGACTCAGGAAGGCTATTACCAGCATTTTGCAGCCGTAGCAAAGGCTACCAAGCTGCCGATTATCGTTTATAATGTTCCGGGACGTACAGGCGGCAACATTGCTCCGGAAACTGTTGCACGTCTGGCAGCAGATTTCAGCAACATTGTGGCTATTAAAGAGGCAGCAGGCAATGTTGCACAAACTGCTGAGCTGTATCGTGTGCTGCCGGAGGATTTCTCCATTTACAGCGGTGATGACGGCCTGATTCTGCCGTTCCTGTCTGTTGGTGCCTGCGGTCTGATTTCCGTTCTGGCCAATGTCAACGGCAACATACTGCAGCAATTGATGCAGGCTTACAGCGAAGGCCGCGTTAAGGATGCCGCTGACCTCAACAAGGTTATGGTACCGCTGGCTAAGGCTATGTTCATAGAAAGCAACCCGATTCCTATCAAAGCTGCCGTTAGCAAGGTTACCGGTATTGAAGCAGGTGCTCCGCGTTTGCCGCTGACTCCTATCAGCGCTGCCGCTGAGGCTAAGCTGGATGCAGCTTTAAAAGCAGCAGGCATGATAAAATGAGCAAGCTGGTAGTAATTATCCAGTGTGATACAGTGCAGCAGCGTTGCTGCGGCTACAACTGTACGCACGCCTTTTACAGCCGTGAGGGCAAGTTTGCCGGTTATCCAGAGGATACGCGTTACATGAGCTTCACCTGCGGCGGCTGCTCCGGCGGTGCGCTGACTGTTAAGCTGGAGAATCTGGCGAAGCGCCTGCGCCGCTTTAAGGAGGAGGGGCAGGAGCTTTGCGTGCATCTTTCTACATGCATGGTATCGGATAATTCGCATAAGCCGCCATGCCCGCATCTTGATTACATCCAAAAGATTTTAGCGAAAAAGAAGCTTACCAATATTGTTCATGGTACATATATTTCCAAAACGGCAACCAGACGTCGCGAGGAAGGTATCTATAAGGAATTTGAATAAGCTTTGTTTAAGCAAATGAAAAGCACCCTGCGTATTGCCGTTGGCAATGCACAGGGTGTTTGTGTGGTGAGGTGAAAAGAAGTTAAGTATCAAAACATGGCTTGCTGCTTGCAAATGTTTATCGCTGATGCTATACTTAGTTATGAGGGGGATGATAAATATGGCTAATACTACTGCTCTTTATGCAAGAATTGATAGCGATTTAAAAGAAAACGCTGAAAATGTATTACAACAGTTAGGAATCACGCCTGCAAGTGCGATACAGATGTTTTATAGTCAAATTGTTCTCACTCGTAGTCTGCCGCTGAAGCTACGACTGCCGGTTCGCGAACCTGTGGCGATGGGAAGCTTGTCGCGAGAAGAGCTTGATGCCGAGCTGGCTAAAGGAATTGCTTCATTGAAAGCAGAAAAAACTTACTCTGCTGATGAGGTTGATGGAATCCTGGCGGAGGAGTTCGGTATATGAATTTATATCGTGTAGAATACTCTCAAGAAGCATTAGTTGATATTAAGAGCATTTACACTTATATTTCACAAATACTTCATGCTCCGCTTACTGCTAGAAGGCAGGTCAACCGTATTAGAAAGGAAATACGGGATTTAGAGGCTTTTCCTACCAGATATGTGTTGGTAGAATGGGAGCCGTGGGCAAGTATGAAAATGCATAGGCTGCCTATAGATAATTATGTTGTATTTTATTTGGTGGATGAACAGGCAATGGCTGTGAAAATAGTACGCATAGTATATGGGGGAAGAAATTTAGAGGATTTGGCCTAAAATAATAAGAACTGCCGCTAGGGATAATTGCTTTTGTCCTGAGCGACAGTTCTTTTATTATCTATGCTTATTTACTCTTCGTCCTCGAATTTTTCGGGGAAGAAGATGCGCAGTGTTTTTTCATCGACTGTTTTGCCGAAGCTGTTGCCGATGAAGAAGCACAGCAGGGAAAGACCGATGCCAAGCACAATCTGGTGCAGGTCGAGCACCTTGATTTTTAAGACCATGGCCAGGCAGTAGATGATAACGCCGACGCCCATGGCAGCAATAGCGCCGCATTTGTTGGCCTTGGGCCAGAAGAGGCCGAAAATCAGCACCCAGAAGAAGGCTGTTTCCAGACCGCCGAAGGCAAACATGTTAATCTGCCAGATAACGCTTGGTGGTTTGATGGCGATGGCATAAACCAAAAGGCCGATAATAACAGTAGCGCCCAGGCTGTAGAGGCGAATTTGGTTATTGCTGAGCTGCTCTTCGCGCTTGCCCTTGATGTTCATGTACACGTCCTTGACGATAGAGGAGGATGAGGAAAGCAGCAGCGAGGATACGGTGGAAATGGTTGCTGCAATCGGGCCGATGATGATGACACCTGCCCAGAAGGGTGTGAGGCTGTGCACGATGGCGATAGGCATGATGTTATCAACGCTGTTGCCGTAGGCTGTAATCGGTCCGGTAAGAATGCCCTTACTAATGACACCAATCCAGGTTGCGACCAGTGTCATAGCACCGATTACGACAGTACCGATAATCATAGCGTTATGCAGCGCTTTGGTATCCTTGTAGCTGATGCCGCGGACAACGGACTGCGGCAGCGACAGTGTACAGATGCCGACGAGCAGCCATTGGCTGATGTAAAGCGAAATCGGCATTTTGCCGCGGGAAAGCGGCTCAAGCATATCGGGATGCTGGGTGCTGATGTAGCTCATGATTTTGTTGAAGCCGCCGCCTGCGTGCATCATACCGCCCATGAGGATGCACAGGCCGACGATCATGGCGATGGCGCAGCAGGCGTCGGTAACGGCAACGCCCTTAAAACCGCCGATAGTGGTGTAAATGACAACAATCAGGCCGAACATCGTGAGGCCGGTGAGGTAGGAGAAGCCGGTTACTGCTTCGAAGAGCTTGGCGGCGCCGACGAACTGTGCCACCATGGTGGCGCAGAAGAAGGCGACAATGACAACGGCGGCCATGTTCGCCAGCAAGTCGGAATGATAGCGGGCACGCAGTACGTCGATTACAGTTACGGCGTCAATCTCACGCGCAATCAGGGCAATTTTTTTGCCGAATACGCCTAAAACGAGGAAGATAACGACTACCTGCACGATAGCCATGTACAGCCAGCCGTAGCCGATAACCCAGGCTACGCCCGGACCGCCGACGAAGGTGCTTACGCTGCTGTAGGTGGCAGCGGTGGTCATCGCCAGCACGAAGCCGCCGAGAGTACGGCCGCCGATGAAGTAATCCTTGGCGAAATCCTTTTGTCTGTTTTCCTTTGACGTGCGCTGAATGTAGGCGCTGATGCTCAACAGAATCAGCAGAAAGGCCAGCGCAGGTAAAATATTTAAAATACTACTCATGCTGCTTATCCTCCGTGCTGTCATCCAAATCAAAGTTGATAAAAACCTTCTTTGTCAGAAAAACGGTAACGGCGATGGCAAAGAGCCAGGTGCCTACGCAACCGCCCCAAACCCAAAGAGGTGTATGCCAGAATGTAATATCGCTGTCTGCAAGTCCAAAGCCTGCCAAGCACCAGAAGATGATGACGGCGATGGTGGCAAGAACAGTTGCCAGCGCCTCACGGTTGGCCTGGCGGAATTTATCACTGCGCTTCATATAAACTGCTCCTTTCGTACAGACAATGCTGTCTGCTTACGTTAATAAATTTATTTTACCACAAAATATGCAGAAGTACTTGCAAAATATGCTTAAAAGCATCATAAAATATCAGACGCCCAGTGTAATTTGACGGCTGTCTGTGTTATAATGTATCTTGGTGATTAATTTGAAGAAAACAATGTATAATTTAGCTACAATGTGGCTGACGCTGAGCGTCATTTTTTTCCTATGTGAATATGTAACCGGTATGCTGCAGGTGGTAACACTGGGCGGTCTGGTGGCAGGCTCTTTTATCGAGGGTGCTTTTATGTGTCTGGGCTTGAAGCTGATGCATGTTATTGTCGACAAGCAGTTTTTGCTGACGAGGCTGCAGGAGCTGGCCAAACGCAGAAATGACTCCCTGAAGGCTATGCTGGTGATGGCTGCCTTCTCCCTAGAGGGTGCCGTAACTGTTTGCCGGATGCTGCCGGGTTATGACCTTAACTTTGGCATTATGCACGGTATTTTTCTTTTGCTGCTTTATCCGGCAGCAGCCATATTTTTGGATAAGTTGATGTTAAAGGAGCAGATGGAGCATGGAAATTAAGCTGATTGCCAGCGATATGGACGATACACTTTTGAATAAGGACTGCCAAATTTCTCCGCGCAACGAGGCAGCTATCAGAAAGGCGCTGGACGCAGGCAAGATTTTTTTGATTGCTACTGGCAGAATGTACGTTTCCGTGCGTCCTTATGCGCAAAAGCTGGGCTTGGATGTGCCGCTGGTTACCTATAACGGCGCTCTCGTTAAAGGTAGCCTGAGCGGCAAGGTTTATTACGAGCACAAGATGAAGCTGTCTACAGCCAACGAGGTGTTGTCATACTGCCGCGAGAAGGGTTATTACCTGCAGCTTTATGTGCGTGACAGCATTTTGATTAAGCAGGAGAATGACTGCTCCCGCATGTATACCAAAATCAGCGGCATCCAGACGACTGCTATCGGTGAGGCGCTGTATCATACGGATGAAGCACCGTACAAGATTCTTGTTATGACCAAGAGCGAGGAATTTGCCGCTGTATGGCAGCAGTTCAAAGAGGACTTTGCCGGTAAGCTGGATGTTACCAGCTCCAAAGACAATTTCCTGGAGCTGATGGAGCCCGGTGTCAACAAATGGGAGGCGGTAAAAAGCGTAGCGGCAAGCTACGGCGTACAGCCGCAGGAAATTATGTGTATCGGTGATTCCAATAACGATGTGAAGATGATTGCCAATGCCGGTATCGGCGTTGCTGTTGCCAATGCTAAGGACAGCGTGAAACAGAATGCAAAAATCATTACGGCATCCAATAATGATGACGGCGTTGCTTTGGTAATCGAAAGCATTTTGACGCCGCAGGCAGCGGAATAAAATGAGGGAGCGTGTTTAGTGCGCTCCCTTTTAATAATGTAGAGATAAGGTTGGTGACAGTAATGGCAGAGGAAAAATCTTTATTGGAATATGTGCGCAGGCAGGCGGAGCTAAATCAGCAGGATGATAAAAAACAGCAGACTTTGCAGGAAGCTCATGCACACGCTCACAACCATCCTAATAAGAAGAAGGTTGTCAACCGCCTGGCACGCATTGAAGGCCATGTGCGTTCTATCAAGACTATGGTAGATAACGACAGGGATTGCTCGGAGGTGCTGATTCAGATAGCTGCGGTGCGCAAGGCGTTGGATAATACGGCCAAGGTTATTTTAAAGGACCACCTGGAGCATTGCATTTTGCACGCTATCGAAAAAGGTGAGGGCAACAAAAGCCTGGAGGATTTTGAAGCGGCCATTGATCAATATCTGCGCTGAAAATAAAAAAGCTGCACGTTAAGAGCGTGCAGCTGTGTTTGAGGCTATGCCAGAGCAACTTTTTGCTGCAGCTTTGGAACAAAGAACAGTAAAAAGCTGCTGCGAGCAATATAGAAGATGAGGAAGGCCAGCCACAGGCCGATGTTGCCGTAAAGCGGAATGAGTGTAAAGTAGGCGGTAAGGTAACAGCCTGCTGTAAGCAGCATGGAGATGCAGATAGGCTTGGTGTAGAGTGCACCATTGAATACGCCGTAGTAGACGATACCGAGTGCACTGATAAGCGGGAAGAAGGCTATAAACAAATCGTACTGCTGCGCCGTGGCAATAACGCTGTGCAGATTTGTGAAGCAGCCAAGAATGGCGTGACGGCAGCAATAATAGCCGACAGTCTGCAGCAGGCCGAAGCCGATGGCCCAGATGAAGCTGATGCGCAGCGTATCATTGAGCATGGAGCGGTCGTGCTCGCCGAAGGCAATGCCGGAATAGATGGCACCTGCCTGCGAAAGGCCGGTCAGAATATCGCCCATAATGAACTGTATCTGGAAAAGAATAGAATTGGCTGCCAAAAGCTCGCCGCCGAAGGCTGAGCTTTGATGCATAAAGCTATTGACCATGATAATCATGCAGAACATACGCACGGTGAGATGCAAACCGCATTGCAGCATCTGGCGGCAAGTGGGGCCGGAAAAGATTTTTCGCAGCGGAACTGCTGTCAGCGGCAGGGGCTTGTGCTTGGCATAAAAGTACAGGATGGCCAGAAAGCCGGTAATATTGGCAATGCAGGTAGCAGCAGCAACGCCGGTTACCTCATAGTGCAATACAATGACAAAAAGCACGTCCAGCAGCAGGTTGATGATATTGCTGGCAAGTGCGGTGAGTACCGCGATACGTACATGCAGTGTGCCGGCGAACCATCCCTGTGCTGTCTGGAAGACGAGCGTCAGCGGCATAATCCAGATGAGCATGCGATAATATTGCTCCAACATAGGCCTGGTTGCTGCATCGGGGTTGAAGAGCAGCAGAGCTGTCCGCCAGATAGGCTCCTGTAAAATTACGAGCAGCAGGCCGATGCCGAAGGCTGCCAACACTCCGCGGATAAAAGCACCGGCGAGCAGCTTGGGATCGTGCTGACCTAAGGCTTGTGCTGCAAAGCCGCTGGTGGATATTTTAAGAAAGCCGAAAAGCCAATAGACTGTGCTGAAGATTACTGCGCCCAAAGAAACAGCGTTAATGTATGTATAATTCCCCAAATGCCCGACTACGGCAGTGTCGACGGCACCCATAAGCGAGGCCGCCACTGTAGAAAAGGTAAAGGGAAGACTTGTTTTTATAAACTTCATGTGAGATAATTTCATTGCTGCACCATATTCCTATTAAATTTCTTGCAATACTATAATAACCCCCTATAGGGGATAATGTCAATAGGAATAATTATCATTAATTAGTTTTTTCTAAAAAATTTACATAAAAGCTGTGTTTTTTGTTTAAAAGAAGGGATATCTATGTCTATTCTGCCGATTTTCATACCGCATGCAGGCTGTCCGCATCAATGCGTTTTTTGTAACCAAAAGACGATTAGCGGACAGAAGCTGGCTGCTGTGCCAGCCGCCAAGGAGCAGCTGATGCGCTGGCGCAGCTGGCTGCAACCGAGCGCTGCCAACGAGGCAGCATTTTACGGTGGCAGCTTTACCGGTCTGCCCCTGGAGCTGCAGGAGGAGCTGTTGGCGCTGACGGACGCATTGCTGGCCGAAGGCTTTATCGGCAGCGTGCGCCTTTCGACACGCCCGGACTATATAGATGAAGAGCGTTTGCAGCTTTTGCAGCGTCACGGTGTGCGCCTGGTGGAGCTTGGCGTGCAGTCGCTGGATGACAGAGTGCTGGCGGCAGCGGAGCGCGGACACACGGCGGCGCAGGTGGCGCCAGCGGTGGCGCTTTTAAAACGCTTCGGCTTTCAAGTCGGCCTGCAGCTGATGGTGGGCATGCCCGAGCAAAGCTTTGATAGCGTGCAGGAAACGGTGCGTAAGGCGATAGCAATGCAGCCTGATGTGGCACGCATCTATCCTTTATTAGTAATCAAGGGTACGCCGCTGGCTGCGGACTACGCGGCGGGGCGTTTTGTGCCGCTGAAGCTGGAGGAGGCCGTGACGCAGGCGGCCTGGGCTTATCGCGAGCTGACGGAAGCAGGCGTGAATGTTATCCGTATCGGCCTGCAGCCTGACGAGGAGCTATGCGCACCGGGCAACATTCTTGCGGGGCCGTTTCATCCGGCGATGGGCGAGCTGGTGAAAAGCAGGGTGCTGCGCACCGAAGTGACGTCACAATTAGAAAAGCTGGCTGACTGCGGCGCTGTTACAATATATTGCCCTGCACGCCTGGAATCAAAGCTGCGCGGGCAAAAAAGCTGCAACCTGCGCTATTGGGAGAAATACTTCCCTAGCCTTGAGCTGCAGATAATTCAAGATAAGGCAGATGAGATAAGAGTATGTCCACATGTAAATCCTTTGCACCAATCGTAGATGAGCACAGCAGAATATTGATTCTCGGCTCTATGCCGGGAATAAAATCCCTGGAGCAGCAGGAATATTATGCACATCCGCAAAACCGCTTCTGGCGTTTGCTGGCGTTGCTGCTGCAGGAGGATGTGCCGCAGGATTACAGTGCTAAGCAGGCCTTGCTGCATAAGCATCACATTGCACTGTGGGACACGCTGGGCTATTGCGAGCGCGAGGGCAGCTTGGACAGTAGCATCAAAAACGAAGCGCCGAATGCCGTTGTGGAGCTTGTAAGCGAGCTGCCGCATTTACAGGCAGTGGTCTGCAACGGCGGCAAGGCTGCTGCAGCCTTCAAAAAATATTTTGCCAAAAAACTGCCGCAGCAGGTGCAGGTATTTTATCTGCCGTCGACAAGTCCGGCCAATGCGCGTTTGCGTCTGGCAGATTTGGCGGAGCGCTGGCAGGTTATTTTGCAATTTTTAGCATAAGAGAAGTTCTGCAAGGTGTAAAAAAACACCGTTTTATGATACAATAAAAAGATATAATAACTGATTTATAGAAAATGGGTGATTGCTAGTGCGTTTAAAGTCCTTTTCAACCTATGGCTTTAAATCCTTTGCTGATAAAACTGAATTGACCTTTGACAAGGGAATTACTGCTGTTGTCGGACCGAATGGTTCAGGCAAGAGCAATATTTCTGATGCCATCCGTTGGGCGTTGGGCGAGCAGAGCGCCAAGTATCTGCGTGGCAGCAAGATGGAGGACGTAATTTTCTCCGGCAGCGGCAAGCGCAGAGCGTTGGGCGTAGCGGAGGTCACCATTGATTTTGATAACAGCGACAGGACGCTGCCGCTTGATTTTGAGCAGGTAAGCCTGACGCGCCGCATATTCCGCAGCGGTGACAGCGAATATGCGATTAACAAGAAAAGCTGCCGCCTGAAGGATATTATTGACCTGATGGCGGATACAGGCCTTGGGAAGGGCTCCATGTCCATTATCGGCCAGAATAAAATTGATGAGGTCTTAAATAGCCGTCCCGAGGACAGACGCAGTCTGTTCGAAGAGGCGGCAGGCATTGCCAAATACCGCCTGCGCAAAAAGGACGCGGTGCGCAAGCTGGACGATACGGCCAACAACCTTACGCGTATCAACGATATCCGCAGTGAGGTAGATGCGCAGGTAGAGCCTTTGGCGCAGGCTGCAGCCAAAACGCAGCAGTTCAATGAGCTGAGCGAGGAGCTGCGCCGTTGCCGGCTTTCCGTGCTTTTGCGTCGCCTTGATGCGATGGAAGACACAGGCAATGAGCTGCTGGCGAAAAAGCAGGCAGCTGAAGCTGCTTACTCTGAGCAGGCAGCAAAGGTCGGCAGCATGCAGGCCGAGGCCGTCAAGGTGCAGCAGGAGTTGGATAAGCTGGCTGAGGCTTATAATAAATTACAGGACGATATCAAAAACCGCGAGACTGCTTTGGAAAAGCTGCGCGGCGACCAAAAGGTTTTGGATGAACGTGTCAGCCAGAACGAAAAGGCCGGTGAACGCCTTGTGCAGCGCAATGAACGTTTAGAGCAGCAGGTGCGCGAGCAGGAAGTAAGAATGCAGGAGCTGGCAGCAGAGTTTGATGCTGTCGAAAAAAGACATGCTGTGGCCGATGGCGCTGTAAAGCAGCTGCAGGCGCAGCGTGACGAGCAGAGCGCCAAGCTGGAAGAGGCGAAGCGCAATGATGAGCAGGCGCAATCGCAGTTTTTCAGCGGTATGCAGGAGCTGATTAATCTCCGCAACGAGCTGCACAATCTGGAACAGGAGCAGGAGCAGCGCGTACGTCGCCGCGAGGCCCTGAAGAAAAGTATAGAAGAGGCCGAAGCGGCAGACCGTCAGGCACAGGAGCAGTACAACAGCCTGCTGGAGCAGCAATCGCAGTGCGCTCACGGCATGGAGCTGGTGCGCAAAAAGGGCGAGGAGCTGCGCAGTGCCTATGATGCAGGTCAAAAGGAGCTGCAGGCTGTACGCAGCAGTCAGCAGCAGTGCCAACGTCAGCTGACTGCTGCCGAAACACGCGAGCAGAGCTTAAAGCGTCTGCAGCAGAGCTACGAGGGCTTCAGTTATGGCATCAAAGCGGTGCTGAAGGCGCAGGAGCCTTGGCGCGAGCAGGTTGTAGGCGTGGCAGCGGAGCTGCTGCAGGTAGAAGATAAATATGTCGCTGCTATCGAAACAGCGTTGGGCGAGGGAGCGCAGAATCTGGTGATGCGCTCGGCCAATGCGGCGAAGGAAGCGATAGCCTTTTTGAAGCGTTCCAATAGCGGACGCGCAACCTTTCTGCCGTTGGATACCGTGCAGCGTCGCGGGCCGAACCGCGAGGAGGAAGCACTGGCGAAGCTGCCGGGAATTCTTGGCTATGCGGTAGATTTAATCGGCTATAAGCCTGAGGCTGAAAATGCGGTACGCTTTTTGCTGGGCAGAGTGCTGATTGCCGAAAACATTGATGCTGCCTTGGCTGCGGCAAAGGCCGGACGCTACCGTCTACGCGTAGTTACGCTGGACGGCGATGTTGTAAATGCCGGCGGCAGTATGAGCGGCGGCAGCAAAAAGCATAAGGAAGGCTATTTGAGCCGTAATGTAGAGATTGCGCAGGCTGCGGCGCAGGTGAAGCTGCTGCATGCCGAAATGCTCAGCTGGCAGGAAAAGCTGGAGGAGCTGGAAGCAACCGAAGGAAATCAGAAGGAGCAGATGCAGCGGCTTGCTGCACAGCTGCGTCAACAGCAGCTGAAGGCCGACAGGCTTAAGCTGAAACTGGAGCAGGTGCAGCAACAGAAAACGCGCGACAACGAACGCCTGCTGCTGCTTTTGGATGATCGCAGCAATATCACTGCGGCCTATATGGCAAACCGTGATAAGGTTAAGAAGCTACGTACGGCAGTTGCCGAGCGCGAGGGACAGGACACTGAAGCCAAGGAGCTTTTGGATAGTCTGAAGAAGGAAATTGCTAAATACGGCAGCGCGGTTACCGCCTTGGATAACCAGCTGCAGGATGCCAAAATTACGCTGCAGACCTCGGCCGCACGCACGCAGGATATCAGTAAGGCTATGCACAGCCTGGACCAGGATACACTGCGGCTGCAGGAAGAAATTGCTGCCAACCAAAAAGAGCAGGAGCGCAGACAGCAGGAAATTGCCGACTGCTATGTGCAAAAGCAACGCCTGCAGCAGCAAAGCGACGAGCTGCTGGCACAGCTGCAGCAGATTCTGGGCGGCAAGGATGACTTTGCTCAGGAGCGCGGCAGCCTGCTTGATAAACAGCAGAATATTGAAAAAGATATTGCCGGACTGCGCAAGCAGGTTAACGAAAGTGAAGCACAGCTGAAGCAGACAGAGCTGGACCTGGCACGGCACGAAAGCAACTGCGGCCATATACGTGAGCAGCTGCAGCAGGATTATCAGCTAGATGAGGTGGCGGCACGCAGTCAGAATTTTGCCGAGCTGCAGGAAATGGATCTGGCGGCGTTGCAAAAGCAGGAAAGCCGTCTGACACTGCAGATTGCGGATTTGGGACCGATTAACGCGGCAGCGATTGAAGAATATAACGCAGTGAAGGAGCGCAGCGAATTCCTGTGTAAACAATATAACGATTTGTGCACAGCAAAGGACAATCTGGAGGCGGTCATCGCGGAAATCAACAGCGGTATGACTAAGCGCTTCAAGGAAGCCTTTGCCCAGATCAACGAATACTTTGCGCAATGCTATGTCAAAATCTTTGGCGGCGGTACGGCGGTGCTGCGGCTCACCGAGCCGGATAATCTGCTGGATTCCGGTATTGATATTGACGTGCAGCCACCCGGCAAAAAGCTGCAGAGCCTGTATTTGATGAGCGGCGGCGAAAGAGCGCTGACGGTTATCGCGCTGCTCTTTGCTCTTTTGAGCTATCAGCCATCGCCGTTCTGTATCCTGGACGAGATTGACGCGCCTTTGGATGATGCCAACATTCAGCGTTTTGCCGATTTCCTGCGTGATTATGCAGGAAACACGCAGTTTATCGTGATTACACACCGCAAGGGAACGATGGAATGCGCTGATATCATGTATGGCGTAACAATGGAAGAATCCGGTGTTTCTAAATTATTATCCGTAAAAATAAATGCAAAGGAGAATGAATAATGGGATTTTTTGAGCGTTTAAAGGAAGGCCTTTCTAAAACAAGACGCAACTTTACTGACCGCATTCAGGAGCTTGTAGGCCTGTCTGCAACGATTGACGATGATTTCCTCGATGAGCTGGAAATGATTCTGCTTTCTGCGGATGTGGGCGTAAAGACTACGGAAAAGCTGATTGACGCAGTGCGCAAGGCAGCGAAGAAGAAGGAAATCAACGGTACCGAGGATGTTATTCCCTTCCTGAAAAAATATATGGCAGAGATGCTGGCAGACAGCGGCCAACGTACACGTATCGGTGCCAAGCCGACGGTTATTCTTGTTGTTGGCGTTAATGGCGTAGGCAAAACTACTACTATCGGCAAGCTGGCAAATTACTTCACCCTGTTCAAATACAAGGTCGTTCTGGCAGCAGGTGATACCTTCCGTGCTGCGGCAGGCGAGCAGCTGCAGATTTGGGGCGAACGCGCGCATTGCGACGTTATCCGTCACGCTGAGGGTGCAGACCCGGCGGCAGTTGTTTTTGATGCAATGAAGGCTGCCATTGCGCGTAAGGCAGATATTCTCTTCATTGATACCGCAGGCCGTTTGCACAACAAGGCTAACCTGATGAACGAGCTGGAAAAAATTCACCGCATTATTAAGCGCGAAATTCCTGAAGCTCCGCACGAAACCTTCCTGGTTCTGGATGCTACCACTGGCCAGAACGCAATCAATCAGGCTAAGGTGTTCATGGAAACCGCCAAGGTTACCGGCGTTGTACTAACAAAGCTCGATGGTACTGCCAAGGGCGGCGTGGTTGTGGCAATCAAGGAAGAGCTGGGCCTGCCGGTTAAATGGATCGGTGTAGGCGAAGGCATTATGGACTTCCGCCCCTTTGAGCCGGATAAGTTTGTCGAAGCACTTTTTGACAGCGGCAAATAAGAGGCTGCTTGCAGCCGACGGGCGTTGCGGCCTTGCTTATATTAATATAGTAGAAAAATCTCCCGAGCTGCGTTTGGCAGCGTGCGGGAGATTTTTTTGTGCGGGCGTAAAAAAGCCGTTCGCGGCAGCGAACGGCGGTGGGAGTAGGGGGGAGTATCAAGCTAATTCAGCCTTAATCTTTTCAACCTGCTCAACAGAAAGCGAAGTACCTTTAGCGACATCTTGTACTGATAAGCCCATGCTTAAAAGACGTTTAAAGTGTACCCTTTGTCAAGGACAAATTAAGAAGAAGGGATTGTGATTTTCTAG